>Ga0114974_10001226_pt1 | contig 20352 bp, 22 predicted proteins | sample S_130206_EF_Meta_FD_87318 | JGI IMG/M metagenome (GOLD analysis project Ga0114974, IMG submission 87318) | Freshwater microbial communities from Lake Simoncouche, Canada to study carbon cycling - S_130206_EF_MetaG | ecosystem: Environmental > Aquatic > Freshwater > Lake | place: Lake... | reverse complement strand
GTTTGCCCAACAAAAACCGTCCTGGGGGGACACGCATGCGCAAAGTTCTGGTTGCCGCCGCTTTTCTGGCTGGCGTTTCCATCATGGGTGCCGCTGTGGCGCAGCAGGCCGCGCCGGAGGCGGGCCGTGGCCCACAGGCCGGTCGTGGCCCGGTGACGCCCAACCCCGATATCCGTCTGTCGCCCTTCGCGCCGTCCACGGCGGCGACCACTTTCGGCAGCACCTGCGCTGGTTGTCACGGCACCAACCTGGCTGGCACCCCCCGGGCGCGCAGCCTGTTTGATGCCACGTTCCTGGCCAACCGCACAGACAACGAGATCGTCAATTCGATCATGACCGGCTTCCCGGCTGGGCGCATGCCCGCCTTCAAGGGCCGCATCAACGACGCCCTGGCGCACCAGCTGGTCTATTACATGCGCATCACCGGTGGCCGCCTGAACAACACTGCGCCCGTCATGCCCGATCCCAACGGGCTGGTGGTGAAGCACCAGAATGGCAGCTTCAAGATGGAAGTCGTGGCGGCGGGGCTGGATGTGCCCTGGGGCATCGCCTTCCTGCCGGACCGCAAGACCGCCATCGTGCCGGAGCGCGGCGGCAAGATCCGCTTCATCGATATCGTCAAGAACACGGCGTCCGAGCCGATCCGCAACACGCCCAAGGTCTTTGTCCGCCAGGATGCCGGCAACCTCGACATCATCCTGCACCCAGATTACGCGAAGAATGGCTTGATCTATCTCGGCTATGTCGATGTGCGGCCCGGCGTGACGCCGGCCCCGAACTCCAACATCGCGCCCAATCCGGCGCCGCCGACCATGACGGTGATCGTGCGCGGCCGCGTCAAGGACGGCGAGTGGGTGGACAATCAGGAGATCTACCGCGCCCCCAACGAGCAATACACCCAGCCCAACGATCACTACGGCATCCGCTTCCTTTGGGACAAGCAGAAGCGCCTGTACTGGACGCTGGGCGACCGTCACTACTTCTATGACGCCCAGGATCTCTCCAAGCCTTTCGGCAAGATCCATCGCGTCACCGATGAGGGCAAGCCCGCGCCGGGCAATCCGTTCCTCAACACGCCGGATGCGATGAAGTCGGTGTGGAGCTATGGCCACCGCAATCCCGAAGGCCTGGCCTGGAATCCGGTTGATGGCCATCTGTGGGAAACCGAGCATGGCCCCACCGGCGGCGACGAGGTCAATGTCATCAAGCGCGGCGCCAATTATGGCTGGGGCAAGATCAGCCGTGGCCTGGAACCGGGCATCAGCGAGGTTGAGATGGCGGGCATGGAACAGCCCAAGACCTTCTTCAATCCCGCCATCGGCCCGGGCGGCATCACCTTCCTGACCAGCAACCATTACAAGGGCTGGAAGAACAACCTCTTCATCACCGGCATGACCGGCATGAAGCTGTTCCGCATGGTGGTGAAGAACGACCAGATCCTGTCGCGCGAATTGCTGCTCGACCGTGTCGGCCGTGTGCGCGACATCAAGCAGGGACCGGATGGGCTGCTTTACATCCTGCTGCAGAATCCCACCGGCAATACACCCGCCAGTGGCATGACCAACGGCAATGTCGGCATGGTGGTGCGTCTGGTGCCGGTCAAGGAGTAGGGATAGGCTGGCGGTCTTCCGGTTGCATTCCCAACCCACGGAGACCGCCATGCCCTTCATGCTTTTGCGTCGCCATGTCATTGCCGCCGGGCTGGCGGCAGGCGCGCTTTTCATCGCCGCCCCGGCTTTCGCCCAGGACGCCGTGATCCCGGCGCGGCCTTTCGTGGCCGAGCCCATCGTACATTCCATCCCGAAGACCGCCGCGCCCATGCGGATCGGCATCATCGGTTCGGGCAATATCGGCGGCACGCTGGGCGAGTTGTGGGCCAAGGCCGGTCACCAGGTGATGTTCTCGGATCGTGACCCCGCCCTGGCGCAAGCCCAGGCCAAGCGTCTGCCGGGCACGCGCGCAGGCACCGGTGAAGAGGCCATCGTCTATGGCGAATCGATCTTCATCGCGGTGCCCTATGGCGCCTGGCCTGCCGTCGCCAAGCAGTATGGCGCGGCGCTGCGCGGCAAAATTGTGATGGAGCCCACCAATCTCAACCTGCAGCGCGATGGCGCGGCGGCGGAGGCCGAGATCAAGGCGGCGGGCAGCACCGGCGCTGCTGTGGCGGCCCATCTGCCGGGCGTGCGGCTGGTGCGCGCCTTCAATGCCACCGGCTATACCGATTTCGCCAAGCAGGCGGCTCGCCCGGGCGCCAGGATGGGCATTCCGCTGGCGGCCAGCGATGCTGCGGCGCTGGCGATTGCGGCCCGGCTGGTGACGGATATCGGTTTCGATGCCGTGCCGGTTCCGGGCGGTCTCGCTGCGTCGGCCAAGTTCGAGTTGCGCGGACCGGCATCCGGCGTGAAGACGGCGGCGGAACTGCGGACCGCCCTGGGCCTCTGATCGGTTAGTGCTCGCAGAGCGCCTGGATCACCTTCATGGCGGCGGCCGTGCGGTTCTTCACATCCAGCTTCTGGTAGATCTGTTCCAGGTGCTTGTTGATGGTGCGTGGGCTGCAATCCAGGATCGCGGCAGTGTCGCGGTTGGATTTTCCCTTGGCGATCCAGACCAGCACTTCGGCCTCGCGGTCGGTCAGCGCGAAGACCTCTTTCAGCACTGCGCTTTCGCTGGGCGCGCCCGCATCCTTCAGGCGCAGCAGATATTCGCCCGGCTGGGCTTCGCCGATGAAGGAGGCGAAGAGGCTGCTGGCGCCCGGCAACTGCACATCGTCCAGCTTGCCGGCCACGATCTGTGCCAGCGTTGGCGCGATTGCGGCGCGCCAGTCATCGCCGCCGCCCAGCCGCTCGACGCCCCTGGGCGTCACCCATAGCACGGCGCCGCTGGCATTGGCGGCCAGCAGCCCATCGCGGGCGGCAGCATCAAGTGGGATGGCGATGACATCTCCAAGATGCCGTCCTTTGAGCGGGCCCGGCGCGGCATCGCCTTCGTGCCGCAGGGGCGCGAGATTTACGGTGCGCGAGAATCTGGAATCCGGCTTCTCTGCCATTCGGGGCCGGGCCACGGGCATTCCCGACGAGGTTTTCGAGCTGTTCCCGGTGCTGAAATCCATGCTGCACCGTCGCGGCGGCGATCTTTCGGGCGGCCAGCAGCAGCAGCTCGCCATCGGCCGGGCGCTGGTGATGCGGCCTTCGCTCATCATCCTGGACGAGCCCACCGAAGGCATCCAGCCATCCATCATCAAGGATATCGGCCGCGCCATCGCCTATCTGCGCGACAAGGGCGAGATCGCCATCCTGCTGGTGGAACAGTATTTCGACTTTGCCTGCGAACTGGCCGACAATTTCGTCATCCTGGATCATGGCTCGGTGGTGGCGTCCGGCGACCAGGAAGCCCTGCGCCAGCCCGATGTGCGCAAGCATCTGACGGTCTAGCTGCTGACGTCATTGCCCGTGTGGGTCAGCGTCTGGGGCTGGAAGTCCCAGCCCCGCAGCAGCTTCACCGCCGCTTCCAGCTGCTCCTTCACCATGCCGCGCCGGATCGCTTCCACCATCTCTTCGGTATTGAGGGAGGTGGTGGCGGCCTCATGGCCGCGCGGCCCGGGAATGGCGAGGAAAATCGGAATGGAGTTCATCACCCCGGTCACCGCGAAATCATGGAACCAGCGCTGGCGCACGAGCTTCAGCGGGTTGTCCAGCAGCATCAGGCCGATGCCGATGGAGAAGTCGAAGCCTTCGCCGATGCCGTCGGTCTCGACATAAGGCAGCACGCCGGATTTGTCGGGCCGCCAGCTTTCATCGAACATTTCCATCGCCCGCCAGGCGCAATGATAGTCACGGCAGATGGGATAGCGGGTCTCGTAGATGTCACAGCCTTGCGACGTGCAATGCTTGCAGGCCGTACCGGATGCCTTCTGGATTTCCGGCTTGTCGATGGTGGGCCAGGTGCAGCAGACGGTGCAATCGCCGCAAGTCCGCCCGGGCACCAATGTCATGCCTTCCCACATGGGACAAGGCTAGCAGGCGCTGGCGTGCGCCGCTATCACGGCGCGGCGGCCGGTGCCGATCCGGGCATGACGCCTTCACGGGCGCGCTGGGGCGGCGGCGTCAGCATGCGCTGGCGGTCCACCAGCAGCACGCGGCCCTTTTCTTCCGGCAGCCGGAAGACGAAGCCACCGGCGCGGGCATTGATGTCAGCCGCCTGGGCGGTCCCGGCGGCGCTCAGGCGCGACCAGATGCCGTCGGGGCGGCGCACGATATCGAAAGTCACGGCCAGGCCGTCAAAGCTGCGCGCCACGATGCGGGCGGCGCCGGTGAAGTCCATGCCGTTCGCCACGCGGACGTCGGACGCCGCAAAGGTGGCGATGGCAAAGCCGATCTCGTTGACCAGCTGGAAATCGGGCTGCACCCCGGCGGGCAGGCCCTGCAGCGTCACCGGGTCGTTGGCGGTGGGGCGGCTGACGGTAAAGCCCGGGCCGGTGGCCGGCGTCACCGACAACGCTTGCAGCCGGGCAGGCCCGATCAGCGCCATCTGCTTGCTCATCCACGAGCCGATATCGCCGCGCACCGGGAAGACGGCGCGGGCAAGATAGGCCCTGTTCTCGCCGGGATGGCGCACGAACAGGCCCTTGGCGCCGTTGACGTCGCCAAGATCGATCTGGGTGCCCACGATCAACTGCGCCAGGATCGCACCCTGGGCGTTCTTCACCGTCACCAGCGTGCCATTGCCGGCGGGCGGCGTGCCCAGCGACAAATGGGTCAGCCAGTCGGGGCGCTCGGTCTTGGGCGCGATGGTGGTGAGCTGCGCCAGGCTGATCAGCGTGCGGCGGATTTCATCGAAGTCGGCGGGGAAGTTGCCACGGTCCAGCACCCAGCCGGTGGCGGATTCCCGGATGACCGTGAACGTACCGGCGGGCCCGGCGATTTCGATCCGTGCGGCGTTGCCAGCCGCCTCGGTGAAGCCGGGCAGGAAGACTTCCGGCGTGTAGCGGGGCAGGCCTTCGGCGGCGCGGCGCCAGACGGCATAGCCGGACAGCAGGCCAAAAATCAGCGCGGCACTTCCCAGGAGCAGCAGCGTGCGGCGGCGGGCGTTGGTCATGCTGCGCCCCCTTCAGCTTCAAGACGTGCCTTCCTGCGGTTGCCCTTGGCGCGGGCGCGGCGGATGGCGCCGAAGACCAGCGCGAAACCCGCCACCAGCAGCGGCACCAAAAGGATGTTCATGAAGGCCAGGATGCGGCCCAGCCGGTCGATGCCGGCGCGCAGATTGGCCTGCACGTCGCGCAACTGCGCCCGTGTGCCGGTGATCTCGCGCTGCAGGCTGTCCATCGCCGCCTGCTGTTCGGCCGACAGGGTGGCGGCGCTGCCGCCTTGCTGCAGTTGGGAAAATTGCTGCTGCGCATTGGTCAGGCGCGTGCGCAGTGAATCCAGGGTTTCGCGGAAGCGCGCCTCCGCGTCCGCCTGCATCCGGCGCACCACGGTGAAAGGCCGCTCGGTGTTGCCGCGTGCCCGCAGGGTGATGAGTTCGTCCGAACCTGTCAGGCTCTCGATGGCGTTCAGCACCAGGCCTTCATTGTCGGCGAACGGTGCGCGCGTTCCGGTCTGCGGATCGTTCTGGGCCCAGAAGCGGTCGTCTAGCACATCGGTATCGGCCACCACCACGATGTTGATATTGCCCGATGCGAAGCCGGGAACTGCGGCGTGGCCAGTGATGCGGGCGGCCAGGGTGAGCGGCGCGGCCCCCGGCTTGATCGCGCTCATCAGCGCGCCCGGGTCTTTCAACTGCAGCGCCTGGTCGCGCGGATACAGCATCGCGTCGGCGCTGGAGACCAGCAGCGGCTCGAACTTCGTGGTCGCCCCGGCCCGCTGCGACAGGGCACCGGGGCTGGCCAGGTTGACGCCGGTCAGGCTGGCGGTGACCGGGTCGGTCTTGCTGAAATTCCCCGCCGTCAGGTGCTGCCACATCGGATAGGGCACGGGCGCGCGCTGCGGATCGGCGGGATTGCGGATGCGCTGGGCGTTGCCGCGATCCAGCACCAGTTCGCGCGGGTTATAGGCCACGCCCCAGGCCTGCAGCAGCAGGTTCAGGTCGGAGGATGGCGGCGCGCTGGGCGTCTGCTCCTGCTGCACCAGTTCCGACATTGGATCGAGGAAGATCAGCGCGCGGCCGCCGCCCAGCACATAGCGCAGGATGGCGCGCATCTTGGACGGCGTGATTTCCTGCGGATGGGCGATCAGCAGCAGGTTGGTGTCCTTCGGGATTTCGCGGAATTCGTCGGGCAGCATCCGCACATCATAAGTGTGCTGCAGGTCGGCATAGATGCCCAGCGGCTGGCCGCTGCCCGGCGCGCGGGTCAGCGGCAGCGAGGACAGCACCGCGATCTTGCGCTTGCCCGGATGCGAGAGCTGGAACAGCAGCGAGGTCAGGTCGTATTCCAGATACGGTTCCCGTTCCGGCGCGAAGTTGGGAATGGTGTTGCGGTCGTCGACCGTGTTGACGCCTTCCAGCCCGAAATAGATCGAGCCCGTGCCGTTGGCGAGCGGGATGGGGCGCAGGCCCGCCTCGGTGGCGCGGTCTTCTTCCGGTGTGAACGGGGCGGGGTCGATATCCTCCAGCACGATCCTGCCGTGGCTCACGGCGGCGTAATGGCCCAGCAGGTCGCGCACGCGCTTGGCATAGGCGGCGGTGGCGGGATAGTCGGCGGCGTTGCTGCGCGAGAAATAGAAACGCAGCGTCACCGGCTCCGGCAACTGGTCGATGATGCTGCGCGTGCCCGATGACAGGGTGTATTGCCGGCTCTGGGTGAGGTCGAGCCGGGCGTCGATGAAGAAATTGTTGGCGAAGATGTTCAGCCCCAGAAAGGCGAGGGTGGCGAGCCCCAGGGCGGACCAGAAATAGCTGCGGGTGGAAAGCTTCATCGTCAGCCGCCCTTGCCGCTTTCGACGATCAGCATGTTGGCGAACAGGAACAGGCTGGTCAGCGACAGGAAGAAGATCGCGTCGCGCAGGTCGATGACGCCTTCGGTGATGGCGGAAAAATGGGTGAGGAAGCTGAAGGAGGCCACCGTCTCCACCAGCGGCGCCGGGGCCCAGCCCGACAGCGATTCCATCACGATGGGCGCGCCCGCAGCGGTGAAGAGGAAACAGACCGCCACGGCGGCGACAAAGGCGATCACCTGGTTGGTGGTGGCGGCCGACACCGCCGCGCCGATGGCCAGGTAGGTGCCCGCCATCAGCAGGCTGCCGATATAGGAGGCCAGGATCACGCCATTGTCGGGCTCGCCAAGATAGAGCGTGGTGAGCCAGACCGGGAAGGTGAGGAACAGCGCCAGCCCGGCAAAGGCCCAGGCGGCGAGGAACTTGCCCAGCACCGTGGCCCAGACCGGCAGCGGCAGGGTGAGCAGCAGCTCGATGCTGCCGCTGCGCTTCTCTTCGGCCCAGAGCCGCATCGCCAGCGCCGGCATCAGGAAGAGATAGAGCCAGGGATGGTAGCTGAAGAAGACGGTGAGGTCGGCGACGCCCATGTCGAAATAATGCCCGACATAGAAAGTGAAGACGCCCATCGCCACCAGGAAGATCACCAGGAAGACAAAGGCGATCGGCGTGGCGAAATAGGCGGCGAATTCGCGGCGGAAGACGGCGCTGACGGCATTCATGCGGCGGCTCCGCTCACATCGCTGGAGGTGAGGCCGCGGAAAAGATCGTCCAGCTTGCCATTGGGGCCGCGCGCCGCCAGTTCGGCAGGGGTGCCATCGGCGACGATGCGGCCCTTGTCGATGATGATGGCGCGGCTGCAGATCGCTTCCACTTCTTCCAGCAGGTGGGTGGAGATCACGATGGTCTTGGCCGGCGACAGCAGGCGGATCAGGTCGCGCACCGCATGTTTCTGGTTGGGATCGAGGCCGTCGGTGGGTTCGTCCAGGATCAGCACTTCGGGATCGTGCAGGATCGCCTGCGCCAGGCCGACGCGGCGGCGAAAGCCCTTGGACAGGGTTTCGATCGGGCGGTCGAAGACGCTTTCCAGGCTGGTACGCGCCACAGCCAGTTGGCAGGCGGCGGACGCGGCGACGGCGGAGAGGCCACGCACATCGGCGATGAAGCCCAGGAATTCGCGCGGCGTCATTTCCCCGTAGGCGGGAGCGCCCTCGGGCAGGTAGCCCAGCGTCTTCTGCGCCGCGAGGGTGTCGGTGACGATGTCGTGGCCGCAGATGCGGGCCGCGCCGCCATCGGGAACCAGGAATCCTGTCACCATTTTCATAGTGGTGGTCTTGCCCGCGCCATTGGGGCCCAGGAAACCCAGCACTTCGCCCGGCCGCACGGTCAGGCAAAGCCCGGCCACGGCGGTCACGGCGTCGAAGCGCTTGGTCAGGCTGTCTATTTCGAGCATCGCGGGGGAGTGTAAAAAATCCGTGTTCCGTTTAGGGCAACCCTGCCAAGCCCGCAAGCCGCGCCGCGCCCGGCATTATTGCGCTGCAACGGAGACAGAAAATGACGAAATATACGAAATGTAATGCGTCCCTGCGAAACGCATTACATTGTGTTGCCGGGCCGAACCTGACAGATTTCCGGTGCTTGTAACGACGCGAGTCAAAAGACGCGCGCTAGGGGAGGAAAGACTATGAAATTGCGTTATCTGGCGGCCGCCATGTGCGTCGCCTTGCCGGTGGTGGCGGGTGTCGCCCTGGCGCAGCAGGCGGGCCGAGGCCCCGCGCTTTCCGAAGCTCCGCTGACGGGTGACGGTGTCGCTGCTCCGGCGGCGTTCCCGCTGCAGGCCGCCAAGGGCGTGGATTCCGGCGCGAAGGCCCGGCCGCTTCCCGGCAGCACCAACACCGGTGCCTTCAACAAGAACACCTGGAAGTTCGGTCCCCGTTCGACGCCTGCCCCCGGCACGCCGCTCTGGAGCCCGGTGAAGAAGAAGATGGTCGCCGGCGAGAAGGTCTACAGCGCCACCATCAACGCGCATGGCACGCCGGAGCAGTATTGCGCCGCCGCCATGAACCCCCAGTATGACTTCATCTGGACCGAGATGCAGCATTCGCCCGGCACCTACCAGAACGCCGCGCTGATGTGGACGGCCTGCCCGGGTCTTGCCGGCATGGGCGAAGGCAAGGCGCACGCCATGCCCGGCGCGCGCATTCCCACGACCAATGAAATGGACGTGCAGCATGCCACCGACATGGGCGCGATGGTCATCGTCATCCCGACCATCGACAGCGCCGCCGAAGCCGCCGAAGGCGTCAAGTGGACCTACTTCCCGCCGATGGGCCGCCGTTCGGCCGGTTCGAACGTCGCCGGCCAGCCGATCTGGTGGGGCGCCGCGCCGGGTGGCTATCGCGCCACCTACAACGACAACGTCACGCTCATCCTGATGATCGAGACCCTGGAAGGCATTTCCGAAGCCGACCAGATCGCCGCGACCAAGGGCGTGACCGGCGTGTTCGCCGCCTCGTCCGACCTGGGCAACTTCTCGGGCTATGGCCAGGGCGATCCCGACTATGAACGCCTGATCAACATCGTTCATGACGCAACGGTGAAGGCCAAGGTCCGTCTCTGCGGCCCGTCGGCCTGGAACGACCGCAACGACTTCACCTGCTTCCAGGGTGGTCCGCCGGCCCCCGGTGGCCGTGGTGCCGGTCGTGGCCGTGGCGCCCGTGGCGCCGCGCCTGCCGCTGGTGCTCCGGCTCCCGCGCAGTAGGGACGAAGCCTGAAAAAGAAGGCGCCGGGAGCAATCCCGGCGCCTTTTTTGTTGTTACAGGATCGCTAGTCCGCCTCCCCTTCGCGTGCGAAGCACGCAGGAAGGGGAGGTGCCCGTAGCTGGCCAGCCGCATAGCGGCGGTTAAGCCAGCGAAGGGCGGAGGGGTTGAATCAAGGAATCTTCAAAGCCGTGACCCGGTCGGCGGGGCGTTCCACCGCCCAGACCACGTTGCCGTGCGGCTCCACTGCGCAGGGGCCGTTGAGCCCGGTGGCGACGGTGGTGAAGGTGGCGATGTCATTCTTCACCGTGAAATAGCTCACCGTGCCGTTGCCGCTTTCGGCCAGATAGATGCGGCCATTGTGGGCGCGCATGCCGTCGGGCGACTGCAGCACGCGCGGCGTGTGAATCTGCACCGGAGCACTGGCCTTGCCGGTGGCGTCCAGGGGCACGCGGTAGAGATTGCCCGCCCACACCGTGTTCACATACAGCACGCCGTCCAGGAAGGTGATGCCGTCCACGCCATACAGCGCGGAGTGCTGGATCACTTTCTCCAGCGTCGTGGCGCCGGGCCGCAGGCGGAAGATCTGCGCGTTGGAGGTATCGGCGAGATAGATCGAGCCGTCCGGGCCGGTGGTGAAGTCGTTGCAGATATTGCCGGCCTCGGGCAGCGGGATGGTGAGCTTGGGCTTGCCCGTCGCCAGCTCATAGCTGCGCATCACGCCATCGCCCTTCAGCAGCGGCGAGCCACGTCCCAGGCTGCGCATCTCGCAGACATAGAGCGTGCTGCTCCTGGCGTCGGCATAGACGCCCAGGATGAAGGCGGCCGGATTGGCCGCTGCGCGCAGGTCGAGGAACTGCTCGGCGGTCGCCTGGCCGGCGCGGGCGCGATAGACGCGGGCGTCGAGCTGCGAGCCGATATAAAGCGTGCCGTCCGGGCCCACGGCCATGTTCTCGGGCCGGGATTGCGGCGTGACGGGTGATACCGAGGTTTGGGCCAGCGCGGGCGCGGCCATCAGTCCGAGCGCGGCGAGCGCGAAAGTGAAGCGTTTCATGAAGTCCCCCTGAATAATCATAAGATTGTCGGTGCGATCTTTGTCGAATTCGTGGCTGGAAGCAAAGCGCCGCGCGGGGCAAACCGCGCGGCGCTTCGCCAAGCCCTTGAATTACTTGCCTGTCGGCGCCAGCCGGACCAGCCGCCCATCGATATTGTCGGTCAGCGCCCAGATCGCCCCGTCCGGGCCCATCTGCACATCGCGCAAGCGCTGGTTCTGGGAAAGCAGGAAGCGTTCCTCGCCAACGACGCGATCATTCTTGAGCACCAGGCGCGAGACATGCCCGCCCGCCAGATGCGCCACGAACAGGTTGCCCTGCCATTCCGGGACCAGCTTGCCATTGTAGAAGGCGATGCCGGATGGCGCGATGGTCGGATCCCAGTAGTAGATGGGCTGGATGGTACCCGGATAGCTGCTGGCGCCGCCATTGGTGTGCTGGCCGCAGGCATCCTGGCCGTGGCTGGCCAGCGGCCAGCCATAATTGCCGCCCGGGACGATGATGTTGATCTCGTCGGCGGTCAGCGGCCCGATTTCCGAGCCCCAGAGACGGCCCCGCGCGTCATAGGCCAGGCCCAGATTGTTGCGCAGGCCCATCGCATAGATGCGCGGTTCGGATTCGGCCAGCTTGGCGAGCGGATTGTCCGCCGGCGCCGAACCGTCCAGGTTCATGCGCAGGATCTTGCCCAGCGGCGACTGGATGCTCTGCGCCAGGATGCGCATCTCCCAGTCGATGCGCTCGCCCAGCGTCAGCAGGATCTTGCGATCCGGCGTGATCAGCAGCTTGCCGCCATAATGACCAGCATTCACCCAGGACGGCGAAGTGAAGATGGTGGTGATGTTGCTGAAGCTTTTCTCGTCGGGCGACAGCACCGCGCTCTGCAGCGTCGTGCCGTTGCCGTTGGGGCGGATTTCGACAAAGGACCAGTAGACCTTGCGGTTGGTGCGATAATCCGGGTCCAGCACCACATCCATGAAGCCGCCATCGGAGAAGTTCAGCACCGGCCCCTGCGGGTTGGCGGTGCTGCGCGACACCGGCACGCCGGCGATGGGCTCGCCCACCACACCCTGTTGCGTGACGATGCGGATGCGGCCCGGCCGCTCGGTGATCATCATGCGGCCGTCAGGCAGGAACTGGATCTTCCAGGCGCGCTCCAGGCCCTTTGCAATGACGGTTTCGGTGATCGGGACCGACGTTTTCACGTAATTGGCGCGGGTCTGGCCGGGGAAGTTGGGCTTGGCGGCCGGATTGACCGGCGGGCGCATTTCCAGCGGCTTGCCCACGGGCGGCAAGGTGTCGGGCACGCGCCGCCCGGCCACGCCGCAGCCCGGCGTGATGTTGGGCGTCAGCTTCAGGGCGGTGATGGCGGGGTCAAGGCCGCGCTGGGCAAAGGCCGGGGCGATGGTGCCGATAAGCGTGCTGGCAGCAGCCAGCAGAAGCAATTTGGATTTCACGTTTTTTCTCCCAAGGGCATGAAAAGCTACTACGGCGCCTGCCGGGCAGGCGCTGGCGGCGGCGCGCCACCGCCGAAGAAAGAGGCGAACATGGCCGTGATCTCTGCCACATCGACCTTGCCGTCCTTGTTGGCGTCGAACTCCTCCGGGAACGGGATGGGCGCGGGCGAGGCGGCCCACTCCGTCTTATCCACGGCCTTGTCGCCATTCTTGTCATTCTCGGCGACAACCTGTTCGGGTGTCGGAATGTCCTGCGCCAGAGCGGGCGTGGCGCAGGACAGCAGGCCAATCAGCAGCAGTTTTTTCATCGTGTTTCCACTGCCGAGACGATGCGCTGCGCTTCGGCGCAGGTCTCGGTCAGCTCAAAATAACGCCGCACCGTCGCGGCGTCGGTTTCGTAGATATGCTTCTCGCCGGCGGCGCGCGGTATCTGCGCCAGGCGGGCGCGGTCATAGGCGCGGTCGAACTCGGTGTGATTAGTCATCAGCACGCTGGCGCCCGATTTTCCCACCGCGTCGCCCATCTTCTTCATGACGTCGCGATAGTTGGCGAAAGCCTGTGTCGTGCGCGGGAAGTTGAACGCCGTGCCGCCATTATAGGCGACGGTGAGCGTGCGGCCCTTGTCCTTCACCGGGAAGATGTAAGAGATGGTGCCCGGCGTGTGGCCGGGAGTGAAGATCACATCCACGCTGGTGTCGCCCAGCGTGATCCTGGTGCCGTCCGGTCCCACCGAGATATCGCGCTTGGGAACGCCGCCCGGGGCAGTGGCGGGGCGGGTGGCGGTAGAATCCCAATCAGGCCCGCCCATCACGATCTTTGTGCCGAAGCGGCTCTGGAACAGGGCCGCGCCTTGGTCATGGTCGCCATGGGCGTGGCTGATCAGCATGTATTTCACATCGCGCGGATTGAGCCCCAGCTTGGTCAGGCCTTCCACCATCTCCGGCTCGATGGCGTAGTCGTAGAGCGAGTCGATGACAATGATGCCCTGGCTGGTGGTCAGCGCCCAGGCGGAGTGAATCTTGGTGCCGATGAAATAGAGATTGTCGAACACCTTGTAGGGTGCGGCATACCAGGTGGCGCGGTCGGGAATGGCACGGGCGGCAGGCGTTGCCGCCGCTGCGCCGCGACCGGCGCCGCCGCCCCGGCCAGTGTTGAGGTTGTCGGGCGCGACGCAAATGCGCTGGAAGGTGCCGGCATAATCCAGGCCGGAGGCCCGCTTGGCGCTCGCGAGCAGCGCATCGACCGAGGCGGGCGCGGGGGCCTGGGCCTCTGTGGCGCTTACGGTGGCGAGAAGGGCGGCTGCGGCCACCCCGAGACGAAGCTTCATCGGCAATTCCCCCTGCTTTGTTGATTTTGTCCGACTATAGCCTAGCCGGGGGCGCTTTTGAACCAAACCTGCCCCGTGCGCGTAACAAACCTATGGTGCGCCGCAATTTCCTCCAGACCGCCCTGATGGCGGCGTCTGCCCTGTTCCTGGCCGGTTGTGATGCCGCCTTTTCCGCCCTCAACCTGGTGGTCCCCCGTTCCAGCCGGAACCAGGCCTCCGGACCAGCGGATTCAAGGGTTGTCATCGCATTGCTCAAGGGCGGCGGGAATTGCCGCGGGACCACCGGAGCATAAGTCGAGTCGGTGACAAAAAGTTCCGCCTGGTTTCCTGCGCAGGCCCGCCACGGCTGGGCAGGGGCGGGGCCGTCAGGTCCGGTTCCAGGTGCCGTTTTCCGCCAGCGGCGCGTGGGGCTGGCGGCGGATGCCCTTCAGCATCAGCCGCACGGCCTCGAAATGGATCGCCACCACCACTTTCAGGGTCATCAGCGGATAGCGGAAGAACACCGACAGCAGCGCCGCATCGTCCAGCGCCTGGCGGCTGCCCGCGAAGCTGGCATTGAGAATGGTCTCGCCGTTTTTGGTTTCGTTGATCGCCACCGCGACCCTGGCGTCCGGCGGCGCAATCCGGAAATGATAGCGATGATCCTTGGTCAGGAAGGGCGAGACGTAGAAATCCTTGGCACAGTCATGCCGCGCCAGCGTGTCATCCGTCACCGGGAAGACATAGCAATGGCCTTCATCATAGGTGTTGTGCACTTCATAGATGATGGCCTTCAGCACGCCGGCCGCGTCGTCGCAGAACCAGACGCTGAGCGGATTGAAGGTGTAGCCCAGGATGCGCGGATAGCAGAGCACGCGCTTGGCGCCGCCCGGCGCGATCCCGGCCCCTTCCAGTTGGGCATCGACCCAGCCGCGCAGGTCGGTGGTGCCGGCGGGGCCGTGGTCGCGGTCATGGAAGCTGAACAGGCCCCAGCGGTTCCAGGCGAACAGGCGCAGGCGCCGGTCCAGCGCCGGCAGTGCGTCCAGGTCCACGAGCAGCGAAAAGACGCGGTATTTGAAGCGGTGAACCTTCGGCTGCAGCCGCCGGTGCATCACCCAGCCTTCGTAAAGGGCCGCGCGAGTCATGTGCCTTCCTCCCCTGCGCGCGCGTCAGCGCGCAGGCGGGGGAGGTGGCCGTAGCACGCAGGGCGCCCGAACCAAGGGCGCCCGCCGCGTGCGAAGGCCGGAGGGGGCAACCAAAGGGAAGCGGGAGGCTTCATCCTCCATATTACGGCCTTAAAACGCTGGCGGATCAATGATCCACGCCTCTCCCGCCCGCGTAAAAGCGGTTATGATGGGTCATGCTCATGCCGCCGCCGCCTTTTCACGCCGTCTGCCGCCACCGCTGGCCCGGCGCGCCCCGGTGCTGCGCCTGATGTCGCGCGCGGGGGGCGAGTTCGAGCTGCTGGTGGCGCGGGTGGCGGGGCAACGCGACCGCGCCGCCTTTGCCGCCCTGTTTGCCCATTTCGCCCCGCGCGTGAAAGCCTATCTGATCCGGCTGGGCGCGGCCCCAAACCTGGCCGAGGATGTGGCGCAGGAATCGATGCTGTCGCTGTGGCGCAAGGCGCACCTGTTTGATCCTGCCAAGGCGTCGGCGTCCACCTGGGTTTTCACCATCGCCCGCAACCTGCGCATCGACCAGATCCGGCGCGAGCGCCGCCCGGAAATCGACGCCGACGATCCGCTCTGCGAAGCGCCGCGCAGCGCCGAAGACAGCCTGGCCTGGAGCCAGAACGAAGCCCCATTGCGCCAGGCGCTGGCGGCGCTGCCGCCGGAGCAGGCGCAGGTGATCGAACTCTCTTTCTTTGGCGACTGCCCGCACAGCGAGATCGCCGACAAGCTGCAGATTCCGCTGGGCACGGTGAAGTCGCGGCTGCGGCTGGCAATGGCGCGGCTGCGCGCCGTGATGGGGGGCGGCACATGATCCGTCACCATCCCGAGGAAGCACTGCTGCTGGATTATGCCAGCGGCGCTGCGGACGAGGGCCTCGCCCTGATCGTTGCCACGCATCTGTGCTTCTGCCCGGCCTGCCACCAGACGGTGATGATGGCCGAGGCGATGGGCGGCGCGTTGCTGGATGCTGCCGCGCCGATGCGCGGCGATGCGCTGGTGCTGGCCTTGGCCCGGCTTGATGACGCGGCCCCGGTGGCAGCATCCGTGCCGTCGCGCGATGGCACGCCATCGCCGCTGCGTTCCTTGCTGGGCGGCGACCTGTCCGGCGTGCACTGGCGGGCGATGGGCCCGAAGCTTGGCTTCTTCAACCTGTTCCGGCGCGGCCAGACCCGGGTGCGGTTGCTCAGGGGCCTGCCGGGCGCTGATACCGGCAGCCACAGCCATCATGGCTTCGAATATACGCTGGTGCTGCAGGGCGGCTTTACCGACGAGACCGGCTCCTACGGGACCGGCGACTTTGCGGTGGCGACGCCGGATGTGGTGCACAATCCCATCGCCGACCCGGGTGAGCCCTGCATCAACCTGGCTGTTACCACCGCGCCGCTGAAGTTCGGCGCGCTGATCCCGCGTATCGCGGCCAGGCTCTTCGGTTTCTAGGCGCGGTTCTCTTGCGTCGTGGGTTCGTCGCGCGTGCTCACGGGCCATAAGCCCGCTGCGCGCGACGCTCCCGCCCACGCCGCAAGATCGGCCGCGCTATGCTTGTTGCAAGAAAAAAGCCCGCGGAAGCGGGCTTTAAACGCGAGCCCGGCATTCCGCCGGGCGACCCTCCGCTAGGGCCGTGAACCTCCTCCCCTTCATGCGCGAAGCGCATCGGAAGGGGAGGTGCACTTAGCTGGCGAGGCGAAGCCGATTAAGCCAGCGAAGGGCGGAGGGGTTTGATTACAGCGGGAACCAGTCGAGCTGCTTCACATAGGTGTCATCCGACTGCTTCTGGCTCCAGCCACCGCCCAGCGAGATGAAGAGGTTCACGCTGCTCTGCAGCTTGGACAGCTTGGTCTGCACCAGCGAGTTCTGCGCGCCGAACATGGATTGCTGGGTGTTCAGCAGGGTCGTGATGTCGATGGTGCCTTCGCGATATTGCAGCTCGGAGATGCGCTGGGCCTCGACCGAAGCGCGCTCCTGCTCGGTGATGAAGCCGAGCTGCTGGGTCACGGCGTCGGCGGTACCGACGGACGCTTCCACATTCTGGAAGGCCTTGAAGACGGTGGAGCGGTAGGTGGCGATCTGCTCCTGCTGGACCGCCTGGGCGGCCTGGCTGCGGGCGTTGATGGTGCCGCCGTCGAAGATGGTCTGGGCCAGCGACGCGCCGATGTTCCAGGCCAGGCTGGCCGGATCGAAGATGGTGCCGATCACGGCCGACGACCAGCTCACGCCGGCGCTGATGCCGATCTGCGGGAAGAAGGCGGCGCGGGCGGCGTCCACGTTGGCATGGCTGGCATAGAGGTTGGCTTCGGCCTGGGCGATGTCGGGGCGGCGCAGCAGCAGGTCGGACGGAATGCCCGGCTGCACGGTCGGGGTGGCGAGGCCATCCAGGTTCTGTGCCCGGATCTCGATACCTTCCGGCGGCATGCCCAGCAGGATCGCCAGGGTGTAGCGCGCTTCGCGCTCCTGCTCGATCAGCAGAGGCAGCGTCGATTGCTGCTGCGCCACGGTGGCGGTTTCCTGCATCACGTCCAGGTTGGAGGAGACACCGGCGGCGAACTTGGCCTGGCTGATCGCCAGCAGGCGGCGCGACAGGTCAAGGTTCTGGCGGGTGATGGCGATGCGCTCGCGCAGGGCCAGGATGGTGAAATAGGTGCTGGCGACCGAGGACTGCACCGTCAGGCGCACCGTGGTCTCGGCATAGCGGGCCGAGCGCAGATTCTGCAGCGAGGCTTCGACGCGGGCGCGGTTCTGGCCGAAGAAGTCCAGCACATAGCTGCCCGAGAGGCCGGCGCCAAAGGTATCGGCATCGGTGGTGTTGTTGCCGCGCTTGGTGGCGCTCGCGCTGCCATTGACGGACGGCAGCAGCGCCGAGAAGGCGATGGTGTTGTTGGCCTCGGCTTCCAGGATGCGTCCGGCGGCGACCTTGAGGTCGAGGTTTTCGCGCATCGCCACTTCCATCAATGCGGGAAGTTCGGGCGCGTTGAACTTGGTCCACCAGTCGGCGGCGGCCCAGACCGGGGCGGCCTTGTCCACCACCGGCGCGGTGAAGGCGGCGGGCACGTCGGTGGATTTCAGGGCGGCGGGCGGTGGGGTCAATTGGCAGCCTGCCAGCAGGAGCGCGAACGCGCTGACGGACAGGGCCTTGGAATAGGTGCGCATCAAATTCTCATCGCCTCATGGCGCCCACAGCAGAGGCGGCTTTCTGGCCGGGCAACCCCCCCGGCGTTTGAGCAAATATCGTGTTCGCAAAGGCCGGTGCAAGGGCTGAAGCTGTAATGCTTTGTCGCTATGGTCGCTTTTTGGGAAAAAGGACGGCCGAACCGGGCTCTGGGTGGGGGCACGCAAAGCGGGCCCGGCCGTCCTGACTGGCCGTATCCTGTGGGTGGAGCGCCTCGGGATACGGAACGGGAAGAAGCTTGGTCCTGTGCCGGGGCCCCGCCAAGGTGGCCGGGAAGCAAATTTGTATCGGACTGTCGCCAGAAACCCCCATTGGAGGGGCTGTTAAACTTTTTCCGCCGCCGCAATCATCCGCCATGCCGTGGGCGGCAGGATAAGCGCCTTGTAACTGTAATGTTTCCAGCGGCTTCACCGTCCTGGAGTGGAATTGAGGAAAATATGAGCAGCGCCTTTGTGACGCCGATTCTCCTGCTGGATGTTCCGCGCAATTGGACGAGGGTCTGAAATGTCGCCTTTTATCGCGCCCATCGCGTTGCTGGTGGTTTCCAACGTCTTCATGACGGTTGCCTGGTACGGCCAGTTACGCTTCCCCGCCACCGCGCTGTGGACCATGGTGCTGATAAGCTGGGGCATCGCCTTCTTCGAATATTGCCTGGCGGTGCCCGCCAACCGGATTGGCCACCAGGTCTATTCCGCCGCCCAGTTGAAAACGATGCAGGAGATCATCACCCTGATCGTGTTCGCGGTGTTCTCGGTGACCTATCTGGGCGAGAAGCTGGAATGGAATCACGGCGTCTCGTTTCTCTTCCTCTGCGGCGCGGCCTTCTTTGCCTTTCACAAGTGGAACTGAAATGACCAACGCATCCAGCTCCGGCACGTTTCGGATCGGCGGCGAAATCGCCGTTCACCGCATGGGTTTCGGCGCCATGCGCATCACCGGCAACGGCGTCTGGGGCCCGCCGCGCGACAAGGCCGAAGCGATCCGCGTGCTCAAGCGCCTGCCCGGGCTGGGCGTGAACTTCATCGACACCGCCGACAGTTACGGCCCCGATGTCTCCGAGGAACTGATCCGCGCCGCGCTGCATCCCTATAATGGCTTGCTTGTCGCCACCAAGGCGGGCTTCACCCGTTCCGGTCCCGACTACTGGTCCGTCAACACGCGGCCGGAACATCTGAAGGCTGAGGCGAAGCGCAGCCTCAAGAAGCTGGGCGTGGCGCGGATCGACCTGTGGCAGTTGCATCGCGTGGGCGGGAACGTTCCCGCCGCCGACCAGTTCGGGGCGGTGAAGGAATTGATCGACGAAGGCGTGATCCGCTTTGCCGGCCTGTCGGAAGTCTCGGTGGCGCAGATCAAGGCGGCGCAGAAAATCTTCCCCGTCGCCACGGTGCAGAACCACTACAACATGGCGTCGCGCGAGAGCGAGGACGTGCTCGATTACTGCGAGAAGAACGGCATCGGCTTCATTCCCTATTGTCCGCTGGCCGAAGGCGGGCTGGCCGATAGCGGCGGCGCGCTGGCGAAGATCGCCGCTGCCCATGACGCGACGCCGGCCCAGGTCGCGCTGGCCTGGCTCTTGGCGCGCTCGCCGGTGATGCTGCCGATCCCCGGCACCTCGAAGGTCGGGCACCTGGAAGAGAATGTGGCGGCATGCGCCATCGCCCTGACGCCTGCGGAATTTGCCGCGCTCAACCGATGAACGGAATTCGCGCGGCGGGCGCGCTTACTTCGGCGTGATCAGCGCGACCTGGTGCGTCGGCATCTTGGCGTCCAGCGCCTTGATCACATCGGGGGTGATGTCGAAATCCGGCGTGGTGGACAGCATCACGGCGGCGCGGTCCAGCACCATGTTGACGCCGCGCTGCTTGGTGATGTCGGCGATGATTGGGCCCATCGCCTTGCCGACCTCGGCATGCGCCGCCGCCATCGTGGCCTTCAGGATATTTTCCTCGCGGCCCGACGCGGCCATGAAGCGCTGCTCGCGCGCCTGCAGCCCGGGAAGGCGCTTGGCGCGTTCGGCCTCGGTGACGCCCTCGGCCTGCAACGCGCGGGCCTCGTTCTCCAGCGCCCGGCGCTCGCCCGCCAGGCGGTCGCGCGCGGCGTTGGTAAAGGCCTGCATCTGGCGATTGATGTCCTGGCCGACCTTGGAGGCGCCCAGCAGCGCGGCGCGGTCCAGCACCACCACGACGGGATCGGGCAGGGCGCCCGGCGGGCCGGACGGCTCGCCCCCGGCGGAGGGGAAGCTAGAATTGACCGCCTCGGGCGCGGAAGCGGTCTGCGAGCCGCTATCGGACGAGAAGAAGAAGTATGCGCCGACGGCACCGGCGATGACGACGATGGCGGCGGCGATGGCGATCAGGAGATTTCTGCGCGGCAAGGGCGGGGACTCCACGGGAATTTGGGGTGGCGGAAACTACCAACCGGCCTACATTAAAGCCACCCCTTTGTTAGCACGGGCGCGGATCGGTCACGAAAGCAAGGCTGATAAAGAAAGCCACGCCACTGTCATGGCCTGGCTTGTTC
>Ga0114974_10001224_pt1 | contig 20369 bp, 20 predicted proteins | sample S_130206_EF_Meta_FD_87318 | JGI IMG/M metagenome (GOLD analysis project Ga0114974, IMG submission 87318) | Freshwater microbial communities from Lake Simoncouche, Canada to study carbon cycling - S_130206_EF_MetaG | ecosystem: Environmental > Aquatic > Freshwater > Lake | place: Lake... | reverse complement strand
CGACAAGCACCTTCTTCAGCCATGTGAAGCCGGGCGACACCAAGTTCGAGCCGGGGGGCTTGCGCGATTTCTTCCTCTATCGCGATCTGGGCATTGCCGGCGCCACCAACGGCAAGGTGATCGCCCATCTGGTCAAGGCCAACCTGCCGCCCGAAGACGGCACCGGCTGGCACTATCACGTCTGCGACTTCCAGATCGTGATCATGATGAAGGGCTGGGCCAAGTTCATGTATGAGGACAAGGTCACCCTGGTCGAGGCCGGCGATGTGGTGCACCAGCGCCCGGGCATGGTGCACTACCTGTTCGATTACTCGCCCGACATGGAATATCTGGAGATCGTCTCGCCTGCCGATTTCGGTTCGGTCGACGCGCCGCCCGCCACCGACACGGTGCCAGCCGTCACGCCCTGGAAATAGCTATTCCGGCACCACACTTTTCGGCGCACTGCTCAACGCCTTGATGGTGGCGACTTCCCGCGCGCGATAGGGCTTGCCGTCGGGATTCAGCAGGTCGTGGAACCACACCGTGGGCGGCCGCAATGTATAGGGGCGCTGCCAGCTGTCCCAAGGCATAATGGTCTGGGTCTTGCCGCTGACAAAGGCGCTGCGAAATCGCGCCGCCCTGACGCACGTCGATGGTGCCCTTCAGCACAAAGGCGAGCCCTGGCGCCACTTCGCCCGCCTTCATGAGGGCAGTGCCGGGCGCAAAGGTGCGAATCTCGCCAAAGCGTTTCAGCCGCGCGAAATCATGCGATCCCAGCACCGGAAAAATCTGGTCGCGGCGGGTATCGATGACGGAGGGCTTTTCGGCCATGTCCAACCGTACTCAAGGAGAACCAGGCAATCCAGAGCCTGCGAAATGCGAGTTCTAGCGCTTGCGGATCAGGCCCGCTGCCTTCAGGGCGCGCAGGATGATCGTCTCCATGCGGGCGCCGGCGGGCGCGATCCGTTCCGGCGGTATCAGCGCTGCTTCGATTTGCGGCAAGGCCGGCTCATCCGGCGGCGCCACGATGCGGATGGGCGCCGGTTTGGGCTTGGCCACCGCCTTGTCCAGCAAGCCCCAGAACTGGGCAATGCGGGTGGTGGACGAAATGCCCGCCTGCAGGATGAACGGCGCCGGCGCGCCCACTTCGCGCGCGTCGATCGGCGTACCATGGCCAAGGCCGGCAACGGTATAGACCTCCAGGCGGTCGCTCCAGCGCAGGCGCGTGGCGCCGTCCAGCCTTTCCTGCCTGGCATCCGACAAGGCAAGGCCATGCAGGTCCGCCCATTGCGCCACGCTGGCCTGGGCGTTGTTGAGGTTCACGGTCGGATCAAGATCGCCGTGCCAGATGGAAATTTTCGGCCAGGGCCCCTTGTGCGGGGACGCGGCCCGCACAAGGTCGCCCCATTCGCGCGGTGTTTTCAGAGGCGCGCTGCGCATCGTGTCCAGCGCGTCACGCACATTGGCCGCCGCGCCGAACGGAAGCCCGGCAATGATTGCGCCGCCCGCGAACATTTCCGGATAGGCGGCCAGCATCGCCGCCGTCATCGCGCCGCCCGCCGACAGGCCGGTGACGAAGATGCGCTTCTTGTCCAGCGCATGGGTTTTGACCATCTGCCGGATCATCGCCGCGATGGATGCGACCTCGCCCTCATCGCGCGTAATGTCTTCGGGATTGAACCAGTCAAAACAGGTGTTGGGATTGTTGACGGCCTTCTGCTCGGCGGCCAGCACGGCGAAACCGGCGCTCGCAGCGATCTGGGACCAGCCGGTTCCCGCATCGTAACCCGCCGCGGTCTGGGCGCAGCCATGCAGCACCACCACCAGCGGCGCGCCGGCTTTGAGGCCGGACGGGACGCAGGAGTACATCCGCAAGTTTCCCGGATTGGGGCTGAAGGCGGTTTCGGTCAGCGGCGTCGCGGCCGGCGTGGGCCGGCGCCGCAGCGGGTTGGGCTTGCCGCCAGGACCAAAACCATCAAAACGCATAAAAGCCACCAATTTCCGCCACATGTCTGATCACTCAATATTATGTTGCAGTGCAGCAATTACAAGGCTGGGGGCAGAAGTTCCTTGGGGTTCACGCAAATTTTACCGTCGAACGCGATTTGCGGCATCGGCTGAAAGGTCCGGCACGTTATGTGGTCATGGGATACTTCGCAGGCGTCCAAGACCTACGCAATCTGCTGTCTCTGGCGGCAAGGCTCCGAGAGCTGGCGGACGATACGCTGCATCATGGCGACAAGAATCTGTATCTGACGGCAGCGACGGTGCTGGAAGCGCGCGCCCGCCGCCTGACGTCATACCTGCCTGACGCGCCTTATGACCGCAACACCGATGCCCGCCTGCACCGCCCGGTCGACAGGATCATCTAGTTCGGCGCGGGGGTCAGCAGCGGTTTGTCCTTGTCCACCGTCCAGGTGTTGATCAGCCTGACCGGCGCATCGTCCAGCAGCACCGAACGATGCACCTGGCCGCGCAGCACCAGGAAGCTTTCGCCCGGTCCCAGCTCGCGCGGCGGTTGGCCCTGGATTTCCAGACGGATGCGCCCCTGCGCCACATACCCGATCTCCGAACCAAAATGGGTGTGGAAGGGATTGCCCGATCCGGGCGCGACATCGACGGTGCCGAATATGGTTTCCTGCGCCGGGCTGGCGGCGACATCAGCGCGCTGCAGGATGGTGCGTTTGGCGGGGGGCCTGGCGGGCTCCTGGGCCATCGCGGCCGGGCACATGGCGACAAATAGGGACAAAGTCAGCAGGGCGCGCATGAAAGACCTCAATTGCTTATGATTATAGGCCGAGGTTACCCTAGCTCAGATCGAGCCCCGACCAAAGAGGAACGGCATGTTCTCCCGGATGGTATTCGCCGCGCTGCTGCTGCTGGCTCCCGGCGCCCAGGCGCAGGAGGCGTCGCCCGGCTACACGGAAAACACGCCGGTGGAAAAAATCGCCGCCGATCCCATCGCCGCGGCGGTGCTGAGCAGGGACATTCCCGGCCTGCTGAGCGACGCGCAATATTTCATGTTCAAGGGCATGAGCCTCAAACAGCTGCGCGAGGCCTCCAGCGGCGAACTCAGCGCCGAGACGGTGGACAAGGTCGTCGCCGACCTTCAGGCTCTGCCGCATTAGGACGGGGCGCATGGAGCAATACCTGTATTTCGGCAGCCTGGGGCTGCATGAGCGCCAGTATCAGGTGCCGAATTTCGTCGGCCTGGCGCTTCATCCCGCCCATGACCGCGAAGTGGCGCACGACGCCACCGCGGCATTGCCCTTTGCCGACGCAACCATCGCCAAGGTGCAGGCGCAGGACGTGCTCGAGCACCTGCCGCTCGACAGGGTGCCCTTTGTGCTGGACGAGATTTACCGGGTGCTGAAGCCTGGCGGCGTCTTCCGGCTCAGCGTGCCGGACTATCGCTCACCGGTGATGAAACGGCGCTCCATTTACGATGCGCGCGGCCGGGTGACCGGCGACCTGCTGATGGGGGCAACGCCCTATTTCGACGACACCACAGGCGACGCCAGGGTCCGCTTCAGCGAGGACGGTCATGCCCATGTCTGGTTTCCCCGCTACGAGCTGATCACCCACCTGATCCTGAAATCCGAGATCCGCAAGAGCGGCGAGATCAAATTCTATCAATGCTTCCTGGACGACCACACCTATCTTTGCGAACCGGTCCCCGAAAACGAGATGTACGTGCAGCGCGCCGCGCCGCACGACAAGCGCGCCGGCGGCGCGCCGATATCGATCGTGGCGGATTTCACGAAATAGCCCCGGGCGCGGGGCCGCCACGGATTTGCCTCGGTTGAATGGGAACAGTAGAACCTTGCGCGCCGGAACGCTGGTTCCCGCAGTCTTTAGGAAGCCCGACCCCTGGCCCGTCACAAGCAATCCCTCGCCCATATCGCCTATTTCGTGACCATCCTGATCAAGGGCATTTTCGGCCTGCTGGAAGTCACGCTTGGCCTGATCATCGCCGTGACCGGTTCGGAGCGGCTCCATGCCCAGATCCTGGCCTGGACCGATCCCGCCCTTTATGAGGGCGGCCAGTCGGAACTGGCCGAGACATTGCGCCATGCCGCCGGCGTACTGGTGCAGTCGCAAAGCTTCATCACTCTGTATCTGCTGGTCCATGGCGCGCTGAAGATGGCGATCACCATCACCTTGCTGCGCGGCCGGGGCGTCTGGATATTCCCCTTCGCCAGCGTCATCCTGCTGGGGTTCATCGGCTACATGACCTACGAACTCAGCGTGCACTGGTCCAATGTGCTGCTGGCACTGGCGCTGCTGGATACTGTCACTGTGGCGCTTGTGATCAATGAATGGCGCACATGGAAAGAGCATCCCCATCCTGCCATCCGAGAAATCAAGCAGGAACTCACCCACCACTAGCGGGGGGGGGTGCGCGGATTTCAGCTCCCGCTGGTCAGGCCTTTCGGCGGGCGACCGGCTGGCCGCCGGCGACCTCAGCAAGCTGAAGGACGGCGACCAGGTGAAAATCGAGCCGGCGACTTAGGGCCAGGTTTTAAGGCAGGTCGACCATGGTGATGCTGCCCGCGGTGATCTGCGGGATCAGCAGCCGGTTGCGCTTGGTGTCATAACCGATGGCCGCCGGCACCGCGATCTCCTTGGCGACTTCCGTCACCTCGCCCGTGGGCGATACCTTGTAGATATTCTTGCCGATCTGGCTGGCCGCCAGGATGCTGCCATCCGCCAGCGGCACCAGCGCGTCGAACTGCCCGGTCGGCAGGGTCTTTTCACGGATCAGCCGCCCCGTCACGGGATCGCGGAACGAGATGTTCACGCCGCGACCGCCATGCACCACGTTGCCGTCCGGCATCACCGCCACGCCATTGGGCTTCTCCATCACATCGTCGCGCGGCTGCAGCAGCGAAACCTGGCCGCTGGGCGAGACCTTGATGACAGTGCCGATCTGGCCGCCATTGTCGCTGATGAACGCGGTGCCGTCGGCGGTCACATATATATCGTTGGGGCGGTTGGCGCCCGGCAAGAGGACTTCGCCGCGCGGCGCGCCGGTCTGAAGGTCAAACTTGCGCATATGGGTGATGTCGGCCACCCAGATCATGCCGTTGCGGATGTAGATACCCAGGGGATCGATCAGGGTGACGCCGTTCTTGCCGCCCTCGATGAATTTCAAATTGGTGATCGCGCCATCGGGCGACATCAGCGAGATATAGCCGTTATTCTCCGGACCGCGCGTGTTCAGGTTGGAGATGATGTAACGGTCATTGGTGGCGTCATAGCGGATGCATTCGGAGTTGGTCAGCCCGATATTGGCGAAGACCCTCTGCTTGGCGACGTCGGCGGTGGATGGCACGGCCTGGGCAAAAGCGGCGCCGGTCAAGGACAGGCTGGCGGCGGCGGCCAGCAAGGTCAGGCGAATGGACGTCATGGAAAATCTCCCCTCAATGCAATGGCCGAAAATTACAACGCGGATCGTGGCATTTGCGTGGCGGTCAGGCCTTGTGTTCGGCAGCCACCGGACCGCGCTTCAGTTCGGCCTGCAGTTGCGCCATGTCCAGCACCTTTTCCCAGCGCGCCACCGCCAGGGTGGCGACGCCATTGCCGATGATATTGGTGATGGCGCGGCATTCGCTCATGAACCGGTCGATGCCGACAATGGTGGCCAGCGCCACCATGGGAATGGCCGGCACCACGCTGAGGGTGGCGGCCAGGGTGACAAAGCCCGCGCCCGTCACGCCGCTGGCGCCCTTGGAGGTCAGCATGGCGACAAACAGGATGGTCACCATCTGCATGACGGTGAGGTCGGTGTTGGTGGCCTGGGCCAGGAACAGGATGGCCAGGGTCAGGTAGATGTTGGTGCCGTCCAGGTTGAAGCTGTAGCCGGTGGGAATCACCAGGCCGACCACGGCGGGCGGCGCGCCCAGCCGCTCCAGCTTCTCGATCATCTTGGGCAGCGCCGGTTCTGAAGACGATGAACCGAGCGTGATCAGCAATTCCTCGCGGATATAAGACAGGAACCGCCACAGCGAAAAGCCGATGAAGCGGGCGATCAGCCCCAGCACAATGACCACGAACAGAAGACAGGTAATGTAGAAACAGGCGACCAGCGTCCCCAGCGGCAGCAGCGATGCCAGGCCATAGCGGCCGATGGTGAAGGCCATGGCGCCGAAAGCGCCGATCGGCGCCAGCCGCACCACCATGTGGATGATGCCGAAGAAGACCTTCACGACCTTTTCCAGCCCGCCCGCCACCGTGCGCCCGGCCTCGCCCAGCTTTGTGCAGGCAAAGCCGAACAGGATGGCGACCAGAAGGACCTGGAGAAGGTCGCCGCCGGTCAAGGCGCTGAAGAAGGTGTCGGGAATAATGTTAAGCAGATGATCCGTGATGCTCTCGGCGTGGGCGCGCTTGACATAAGAGGCGGTGACCGACGGGTCCAGGCTGGCGGGATCGATGTTGAAACCGGCTCCAGGGCGCACGATCTCGCCCACCGTCAGCCCGATCACCAGCGCCAGGGTGGACACGACTTCGAAATAGATGATGGCCTTGCCGCCGATGCGGCCGAATTTCTTCATGTCGCCCATCTGGGCAATGCCCAGCGCCACGGTGCAGAAGATCACCGGCGCGATCACCATCTTGATCAGCTTGATGAAGGCGTCGCCCAGTGGCTTGAGCGCCGCGCCGGTTTCCGGCCACAGCGCGCCGACCAGAAGGCCCAGCACGATGCCGATCAGCACCTGGATATAAAGCGTTCCCAGCAGGCGTCGTGTCACGGCGCGATCCCCTTTGACCGGTGCCCCCGGTCTTTCGCTCTCTTTAACATAGTTTGGCCAGCGGGATAGCTGCCGGCCTGTCGCCCGGGAACGGTGTTTTTGGGCAGCGTCCTGGGCAGCGCTCGGCTAGGCCCCCTTGGTATCCCCGCTGGCCAATTCCGGGGTTTTGCAGCAACCTGTAGAGACAATAAACAAAAGGGGGCCATTCATGGGACAGGACGAGCGCAAGAAAATTCCCGCGGAAGCGGTGGAATTGTACACGCGTTACATTCATGGCGAAGTCAGCCGCCGCCCCTTTATGAACGGCGTGAAGCACTATGCTGTCGCAGGCCTGACCGCCACGGCAATCATCGATGCGCTGATGCCCAACTACGCGCTGGGACAGCAGGTTTCCAAGACGGACGAACGGATCAAGGCAAGCTATGAGACCATCCCCTCGCCCAATGGCCATGGGACCATCCGGGGCTATTTCGTGCGGCCGTTCAGCGCCGACACGCGCAGCGCCACGCCGGCAAAACTGCCCGGCATTATCGTCATCCATGAAAATCGCGGTCTGAACCCCCATACCGAGGATGTGGCGCGGCGCTTCGCCCTGGAGAACTTCCAGGCCTTTGCCCCTGACGCGCTTTCATCGGTCGGCGGCTATCCCGGCGACGACTTCAAGGGCGGTCAATTGTTCAGCAAACTCGACGCCGCCAAGAGGACCCAGGATTTCGTCGCTGCCGCGCAATGGTTGAAGTCGCGGCCGGACAGCAACGGCAAGATCGGCGCCACCGGCTTTTGCTTTGGCGGCGGCATGGCCAATACCCTGTCTGTATTGCTCGGCGCGGACTTGGGCGCCGCCGCCCCCTTTTATGGTGGCCCGCCCGCTGCGGAGGATGTGGCGAAAATCAAGGCGGCGATTCTCGTTCACCATGGCGCCCTCGACAAGGCGGCTGTGGAGAGATGGCCTGCGCATGAAGCCGCGATGAAGAAAAACAACGTCCGTTACGAAGGTCATATTTATACGGACTCCGTTCACGGCTTCTTCAACGACGCCACGCCGGAGCGCTACAACAAGAGTGCGGCACAGCAGGCGTGGACCCGTACCATTGAGTGGTTCAACCAGTATCTTCGCACGTGAACGGGCTTGAACTTCCAGCATATGATCGCAACCGGGTGCGCTGCGAAACCTTCAACAACACGGGCTTTGACGGCTATGCCAGATGACGAGACGATTTTCGCCAGAAAGACCAATCCCCCTGAGGGCGTGGCGTCCCGCCGCCAAACCCTCGGGATGATGGGAACGGCCGCCGCCGCCAGCTTAGCGAGCACGGCGATGCCCGCGCTTGGCGCACCCACCGCGCCCCCGCTTCGCGAGCCGACACCGCCGCCGGCCTTGGTGCCCAGAGCGGACCTCGTGAATGTGCTCGAGTACGAATCTCAGGCGCGCCGCAAGTTGGGACCGGCGAAGGTTGCGCCGATACTGGGCAGCGACCGGACCGTCACCGACCGCATCACGCTGCGGCCGCGTATGAATATTCCCACGCGGGATCTGGACCTGACGATGACGCTGTTTGGCGACCAGCACTTCACGCCGATCATTGTCGGCCCCATGGCCGATCAGAAGCGCTTCCACCCCGACGGCGAGGTCGCCACGGCGCGTGGTGCTTCCGCGGCAAAGGCCGCGATGGTCGTGAGCAGCGACGCCAGTGTGCCGCTGGCAACGATCGCCCAGGCCGTCACGACTCCGCTGTGGCTGCAGGTCTATGCGAAGAGCCCCAAAGTGAAGGACGTGCTGGCTGAGGCGAGCGCGGCCAAAGCCAAAGCGGTGATCGTAACGGTAAATGCCGGCACATCCGCCAGCGCGCCTGCGACGCCAGCCTCGGGGCGCATAGATTGGGCGGCCGTTGATGCGGTCGTCAAAGACACGGCTTTACCCGTGATTGTGAAGGGGATCACGCGCCCGCAAGACGCTAAGGAAGCCGTCGCACGCGGCGCCAGGGGCGTGGTGGTGTCGAATTATCGCGGGGGAAATGCGGCGGCCCTTACCGGTACGCTGCTCCTCGTCGCGCCGGTCGTCCAAGCCGTTGGCGATCAGATACCTGTGCTGGTTGACGGCAGTTTCCGCCGCGGCACGGATATTCTCAAGGCGCTTGGGTTTGGCGCGAGGGGCGTACTGATCGGCAGGCCGGTAATGTGGGGCCTGGCAGCCTACGGCGCCGATGGCGTGCAGAGCGTTGTTGAAATGCTGCAGACCGAGCTCGCGAGATACATGTGCATGTGCGGCCGCCCCTCGCTCGCGGCGGTCGATCCGAGCGTGCTGCGCGTTCACGCGCCTTTCCTCCAGACGAGGAACAATCGTGGGTGATATAGAGCAATCCTGGCTTGCGAGACCCTCCCGGCGAATGGCGCTGGCGCGCGTGGCGGGGCTTGTGGCGGCTTCGCCCGTTGCCGCGGCTGTGGCGCAGATCGATCCCCGCCCCCTCGGAGAGCATCGCCGGGTGCTGAGCCTGGCCGAAGTTCAGACGGCCTTCGACTTCGAGCCCGTCTTCCACGGCAACGTGATCCTGCCGGTATATGATTACACGGCACACGGCGACGGGTCGGAGTTCACGCTGAGACGCAATCGCCAGGCGTTCGACTGGGTCGATATTCTGCCATCACGCGCTGCCATCCCCGCATCGCAGGTCGACCTCTCGTCCGAGTTGCTCGGCGTGAAGATGAAATTCCCCATCATCGTCGCGCCGACAGCAGCGATGGTGCCCCTGCATCCGGATGGAGAAATCGGGATGTTCAAGGCGGCGACCACGGCCTCGAACACGTTGATGATTCTGAGCACCAACACCAGCACGCCGGTGGCCCAGGTCGCACCCGCTTCGCCCGGCGGCACGCTGTGGGCGCAGTTTTACCCGCTACAGAGCCTGGCCGCGACCCAGCAATGGATGGACACCTACCAGAATGCCGGCGCTGGCGGCGTCATCGTCACCATCGATCAGCAAGCATCCTATTACGAACGCACACAGCAGGACCGCAATTTCGGCGGGCGCGTCGCCCGCACAGCCGGCCCTGGCGCGGGGGCCGGAAGCGGAACGGCAGCGCTCACCGGTGCGGCACAGTACCGGATCAACAGCGGGCGGCTGTGGTACACGTGGCAATATATCGATGCGGTGCGGAAAATGGTAAAAGGGCCATTGCTCATCAAGGGCATTCTGGATCCGCAAGACGCCGGGCTGGCGATCGATCATGGCGCGGACGCGATCATCGTGTCCAATCACGGCGGGCGCTCGATGGACTACGGTCCGTCATCGCTCGAGGTCCTGCCGGAAATCGTGGCTGCCGTGAACGGCCGGATTCCCATCCTGTTCGATAGCGGCATCCGTCGCGGCATCGATATTTTCAAGGCGCTCGCCCTGGGGGCCAATGGCGTCCTGATCGGACGCACTGCGCGATGGGGTCTCGCGGCCTTCGGCACCGCCGGCGCACAGCGCCTGCTCGAGATGCTGCAGCAGGAGCTCGTCCAGGTGTCCGCCGCCGCCGGATGCGCCAAGCTGTCGGATATCGGCAAGAAGGCGGTCAAAGCCAACTTCGTGTAGCACGGAAAGTCGCGAGCCCCGCGCCTGCCCCACTTTTCGGCAATACCCGCATGATCTTGGCCCTTGCCAGCCTACCGGTTTCTGATGTTCCTTAAGCCGCAATAACAATAAGTCGGGAGGGGACATGCGCATGCCCAAGGCTCGCTGGACCATGATGTTCATGGGCTGCGCGGCGATGTCGATCAACTACATCGATCGCGCCAATCTGGCGGTCGCCGCCCCCTTCATCACCAAGGAACTCGGCATCGATCCCACGGTGATGGGCATGATACTGGGGGCTTTTTTCTGGACCTATGCGGCCTTCCAGCTCCCGTTCGGCTGGTTCGCCGACAAGGTCGGCGCCAAGATTGCCCTGGCGGCCGCCGTCACATGGTGGTCCATCGCCACCGTCCTCACCGCCACGGCACACAGCGTTGCGGTGCTCACGGGGTATCGGCTGCTTTTGGGTGTCGGTGAGGCAGGCGCCTATCCGTCCGGCACCAAGATCAACATCGCCTGGTTTCCCCGCAGGGAGCGCGCCATCGCCGCCAGCATCTTCGACAGCGGCTCCCGGATCGGCGCGGCCCTGTCGCTGCCGCTGGTGGCATGGATAATCGGCAGCTTTGGCTGGCGCATGTCGTTTGTGGTGACCGGGCTTCTGGGCATTGTCTGGGTGGCCATCTGGCTGGCCTATTACCGCGATCCGGAAAACCATCCGTCCGTTACGCCGGAGCAGCTTGCGGCCCTTCAGGCCGAACGCGGGGCGACGCCGGCCGGCGCCAAAGTATCGTGGGGGTCGCTGTTCGGTTACCGCACCGTCTGGGGCATGATGATCGGCTTCTTCTGCCTGAATTTCGTCATCTACTTTTTCATCACCTGGTTTCCCACCTATTTGATCCAGGCACGCGGCTTCTCGTTGGCGCAGCTCGGCACTCTGGGCTTGTTACCGGGCCTGGTCGCAATCCCGTCCGGATGGCTGGGGGGATTTACCTCGGACGCATTGTATCGCCGTGGCTGGAGCCTGACCGCGGCGCGCAAGACCTGCCTTGTCGGGGGCATGCTGACCTCGTCGGTCATAACTCTCTCCGTCTTCGCGCCCAATGCCTATGTCGCGCTGGCATTTTTCGCGGTGGCCTATGGCGCCCTCGCCTTTACCGCGGCCAGCATCTGGTCCCTGCCGGCCGATGTGGCGCCTTCGCCCGCGCATGTCGCGTCCATAGGCGGCATCCAGAATTTCGCCTCCAACCTCGCCGGCGTGGTCACAACCACATTCACGGGCCTGATGCTGACCATTACCGGCGGCTCGTTTGTCATACCGCTGATCGTGGCGGGCGGCTTTTGCATTCTGGGCGCCGCCGTCTATCTGTTTGTGATAGAGGATATCAAACCCCTGACACCCCGCGAGCCAGCAGCCTGAAGCCATGAAGATCGTCAATTACAACGGATTCCGCGACGCGGCCAAAAAGCGCCTGCCGCATTTCATCTTCGAATATATCGACGGGGGCAGCTATGACGAACACACGCTGCGCCGCAATGTCGATGACTTCAAGGCTGTGACCTTGCGTCAGAAGGTTTTGCGCGACGTATCGAACCTGCAGCTTGGCACACGCCTGTTCGGCCGCGACATGGCGCTGCCAGTTGCGCTGGCGCCCATCGGCATTGCGGGATTCTACCGCCGCCGGGGCGAGACGCAGGCCGTGCGGGCGGCCGAAGCGGCCGGCATTCCCATCGTCCTGTCCACCATGTCCTGCTGCCCGCTCGAGGAAGTGCGCGCGGCCAGCGCGCACCCCTTCTGGATGCAGCTCTACATCATCCGCGACCGCGGCTTCATGAAGGACTTTCTGCTTCGCATGGAGAAAGCGGGTATCGACACGCTGTTCCTCACCGTCGACCTGGCGATCAACGGCATTCGCTATCGCGACAGGATCGGCGGGCTGGCGGGATCACAAAGTCTTTTAAAACGGCCCGACCGGTTGCTCGACATCCTGTCTCACCCGGCTTGGGCGTGGGATGTCGGATTGATGGGCAGGCCGCTGACCATCGGCAATGTCGCGCCTGCGATGCCGGGCGGCGCAGGCCTGAAGCAGTTCCAGGCCTGGGTGGCGCGCAATTTCGACCCCTCGGTCACCTACAAGGACATCACCTGGCTGCGCCAGCACTGGAAGGGCAAGCTGGTGCTGAAAGGCATTACCGACCCGGGCGACGCCGTGCGCGCCGTCGAGGAAGGCATGGACGGGATCGTGGTTTCCAATCATGGCGGGCGGCAGCTGGATGGATCGCTGTCCAGCATTGCCGCGCTTCCGCACGTTCGCGACGCGGTTGCCGGACGCATGACGGTGATGCTGGATGGCGGCGTGCGTTCGGGACTGGATGTCTTGCGCGCCCTGGCGCTGGGAGCCGACAGTATCCTGCTCGGACGGGCCTGGGCCTATGCGCTGGCGGCCCGGGGCGAGGCCGGCGTCTCCCAGATGCTCGCCATCCTCAAGGAGGAACTGGAAGTGGCCATGGCGCTGACCGGGCAAAACGATGTGCGGGCGCTGGACAGCGACCTGGCGCTGACCCATCCCTGAGGGATCAAGATGTGGAACCAAACCTCTCTGGCCGGCAAACGCGTGCTGGTGACGGCCGGCGGCGATGGAATAGGTCTGGAAATCGCGCGCGCTTTCGCGGGCGCCGGCTCAAAAGTCATGGTTTGCGACATCAGCCGCGAAAGCCTGGCGCGCCTCGCCAGGGATCTGCCCGGCGTCCATAGCTGCCTTGCGGACGTGTCCCGCGAACAAGACGTCGCGTCGATGTTCGAACTGGTGGATCAAAAACTCGGCGGCCTGGATGTGCTGGTCAACAATGCCGGCATCGCGGGGCCCACTGGCGGTATAGAAACCCTCTCACTGGCCGATTGGGAGCGGACACTGGCGGTCAACCTCACGGGCCAGTTCCTGTGCACCAGGCAAGCCGTGCCACGCCTGCGCCAGGGGCACGACCCGTCCATCATCAACGTGGCGTCAGCCGCCGGCCATCTCGGAATGCCGGGGCGCGCACCCTATTCCGCTTCCAAATGGGGGGTGGTGGGCCTCACCAAGACACTGGCGATCGAACTGGGCCGCGACGGCATTCGCGTCAATGCCATCCTGCCGGGTGCGGTGGACGGCCCCCGCATCCGCGCGGTGATTGCCGCCAAGGCGAAGGCGCTTGGCAAGCCGGAAGAAGAGGTCACACGGGCCTATACTGACCAGGCGGTGCTCGGGCGCATGGTCACGGCCCGCGATATCGCCAACATGGTGCTGTTTGCAGCCAGCGATCTGGCCGCCAACGTAACCGGGCAAGAACTGGCGGTGGACGGCCATACGCAGTCGTTGAACTGACGCGAGACCGGAGCCTCCCAACGACTTGGGGCAGGCGGATGCTGGTAGCGGCATGTTAAGGCGCTAAAAATGGAAAAAACCAGCGGTGGCTTGCCGCTGGGTTTTTCATCATCTTCTTATTTTTACACTTTCCACCAGCAGCCGGAGAGGGCCACTGGGCACAGCCTATTCATTATTAATTAATCAACCGTGAATGACCATTTTGTGTTCCGGCTAGTGCCTGTTTTGACTGCCGATCTGCAGCGCGCAAGGTCTTAGAAGCGAATGACCGCTTTTGGCGCAAAGCGGACATTAGGCCGACCTGGGCTGAATGACCGCTCCTGACACAAAGCGGACATTCCCGGGCAGCGTCTGCGGCGCGAAATAGCCCCCCCAATAATCGGGATCGTGTCGCCAGCTAGAAGCCTCCCGTATAAGAATTGTTCGGCCTCGCAGGCAGCTTTAATCGTGTAAAGCATATTTTTCATCCCCTTGGAACAATGCCCATTGGGCTCGTTCTATCTACTGGCCATTTGGTCTGAAACGCGGCCTTGGCGCGCGCATCTCTGTACAGTTTCTTTCAAGTAGCGGGCGTCATCATGGCCACGATCTTAGTCGTCGAAGACGAAGTGTTCATTCGCGAATTGGCCGAATGCATGATCCAGGACTTCACCGCATCGCTCTTTCCAAGCCAGCCATCAAAATCCTTGAGACGATGCGCCCGCTGTCGTCTGGCAAGCCCAAGGACCTGATCTTTCCCTCGCCAGCCTCCAGCAAGAAGCTGTCGGACATGGCGCTGTCCCAGCTTGTGCGCGGAATGTCGTCTGACGGCCTTGGCAAGGGCCACCTGCTGCGCTGGCGGGATAGTGAAAACCGCGCAGTCGTGGTCCACGGCTTTCGCAGCACGTTCAAGTCCTGGGCGTTGTCCACCAGCTATCCAGACCACCTGAGCGAGATCGCATTGTCCCATAGCGACAATAACAAGGTCCGTGCCGCCTATGTCCGCGAAGACCTGCTGGATGAGCGCCGCCCGCTGATGGATGCATGGGGTACACTCTGCACTTCCCCAGCGGCAAAGATTGCGAATATTAAGGATGCGCGTCGGAAGTAGTACCCCCGCCCCCATTCGCCCCCGACGGCCGGGTACCCCTATTTGCGACAAGCTTGCGCATGAAGTTTTTCCCGTTTTGACTTGTTGCGGAAAGCACAAGGCTGCCGCTGGGCGGTGGCGCGGACGATGAAGATGCGGAGCTGGTTGAGCTTGTCGTGCGATGGGCGGGATCGTGGTGGGCGGTAATGCCGAGCTGTTTCTGTCGAATCACCTAGTACAAAAAAAAGCTAAGCAGGTCATCCGATTAACATCAACCAACCAGATGAGGCCAAGTCTCCCTTAATCTACGCCCTCAACTGTCCCAATTGTTTTGACAACACAAATGCTTTAGTCTCACTCAAGCTGGTACAGTATATCCGGCAGGTCATAAGGAGCTTCATCATAGCGATGCATTGGTGCTCCGGATTTCCTCTAAAATGTTGTTTGGCCTTGGCGCTCGCCTTTTGCCAGGTTCATTGCGCCGCCAGCGCAGCGCAGATTCCGCCCCTGCCGGACAGATTTTCCATGCGATCAAATGAAACGCGCGCGCGCGGGCCGATCGACTTGGACTTCGCTAACAAGGTGTTCGACATAATCTGCGAGGTCAACATCCGGCACGCGCGCATCGTTATGATGCAGGCGGTGCTCGAAACCGGATGGTTCCGCAGTCCGTTCCTGATGTCGCGCAAAAACCTTTTTGGGTTTAAACGCAAAAAATACATCGAGTTTGCATCGCTCAAGGATAGCATTCTATTTTACCGGGAGTGGCAGGACCGTAACATGCCACCAGAGACCACTGACTATTTAAAATTTCTTGAAACCATCCAGTACGGGAGCGCAGGCTATTCTGCCCACGTCAGCAGAATTCGGTGGGGCAGAAATTGCTCCGGCGAGCCAAAGCTGAATACTGAATAAGGTATGGTTTTTTCCAGCTTAACTTTTCTATTTTTCTTCCTGCCGGCGAGCATTGCCTGCTATTACGCCTTTCCTCAGCGCTGGGTTCGCAACCTCATCCTCACCTTTTTCTCCCTCCTGTTTTATGCATGGGGGGAGCCGATTTGGGTGTTGCTACTGATTTTTTCGGTCGTCGTTGACTTCTTCATCGGGCTGTTCATCGAGCATTTTCGGGAGAGAAAAGCAATCGCGAGGATTGGATTAGTTATTTCCTTGATGTTCAACCTCGGCCTGCTGATATCCTTAAAATATTTTGATTTCCTCGTAGAGATTACTAACGCGCTGACTGGCCTAACGTTTGAAAAACCAGGGATTTTGCTGCCGGTTGGTATCTCATTCTATACCTTCCAGTCCATCTCCTACATCGTCGATGTCTACCGCGGAGAAGTCTCCGCGCAGAAGCGGCTAATAAACTATATGCTTTTTGTTAGCTGCTTCCATCAATTGGTTGCGGGGCCGATCGTGCGTTACTCGCATGTCGCTCGCGAGATTGAGCAAAGGGTGTTTAACTTACAGGAATTCATTGATGGCTCTGCCCGATTTTGCAAAGGGTTGTTCAAAAAAGTTTTGATTGCCAACATTGCGGGCGAGCTGGCCCAGCAGTTCTTGGGTCGTAATCTGGCGGAGGCTACGCTGACGGGTCAATGGTTTGGCCTGTTGATGTACAGCCTGCAGATATATTTTGATTTCTCAGGTTATTCGGACATGGCGATCGGCCTGGGCTGGATGTTTGGATTCAGGTACCAGGAAAACTTCCGGCACCCTTACATCGCCCAATCTATAACAGATTTCTGGCGTCGCTGGCATATCTCGCTGGGCACGCTGTTCCGAGACTATGTCTATATCCCATTGGGCGGCAACCGGCAGTATCAGACACGCAACATTTTCATTGTATGGGCACTGACCGGCCTGTGGCATGGCGCGAGCTGGAACTTCGTGCTGTGGGGTCTTTATTTTGGTACCATTTTATGGCTCGAAAAACTTTTTATTTTGCGGTGGTTGGGCGCGGTGCCGGCTTTTGCCGCGCATGTCTATACATTGTCACTCATCGTCGTGGGCTGGGCCATCTTCTATTTCACTGACCTGTATCGTCTTGCCCAGTCCTTCGAGGTTCTCTTTCGCATCGCGCGGGTGCCAGTTTACGACTTTGAAGTGGTAACAGCTTTCTCGAGCAATGTGCTTTGGCTGGCTTTCGCCTGCGTCGCCTGCACGCCGGTGTATACTGGCCTCCACGCTAGACTTGAGCAACACCTGCGCAAAGGCATTTACAACATGTGCCTGTTGGGCCAGTCTCTAGCCTTCCTGAGCATTAGCGTGATATTGCTGGTTGGTAAGACATACAATCCATTTATCTATTTTCGGTTCTAGACTTGTTGTTCCCTGTCTGCATGAAACGCATAACTCTCTGGCTGCATGCCTGCCTGTTCGTCGGCATTCTCGTCTTAGGTGGAGTGTTGTTTATTTTTTCTCCGAAGGAGCAGGTTTCCCAAGGAGAGAAGCGACTTCTAACGCAATGGCCAAAATTTTTGTGGGGCGCGGTGCAAAGCGGTGCCTATATGAAGGCGATTGATGATTACGTTGCGGACAATTTTCCGGAACGTGAGACGCTAATTGGCTTTGCCGGTCAGATCTATGCCTGGCGGGGATGGCCCAGCGATGACATCCAGCTATTCACCAATAAGGACTTCTCCGAGCGCCCCGCGGCCGATGCCACCAAGCCCGCGCGGGTCACCGTCACAGCAAGTGAGGGCTCAAGCCAAGACAAAAAGGCGGCCCGCATAAAAGCACCCCGCACGACCGGCGAGGTTAATCCGGCACAGGTCTCGACTGACGATCCAGCTCCGCAGGAGGCCAACAATGTATCCGCGCGCCCGGATGATGTGCCCTACCAGAACATCGAATCGGTCATCGTACAGAAGGGTAGAGCTGTGCAGATGTACCGCGGCAACCCGGCCATGGTAGCACCTTTTGCCCGAGTTATGGCCCAGTACAAAGAAGAGTTTCCGGAACTGACAATCTACTTCATGGCAATCCCTATAGGCGCAGATTTCTACCTGCCAACCAAAGTGAGCAAGGGCATCATGCAGGAGAAGATCGTCATTGATCATCTTAACTCCATCCTGCCTGTTGGCATCAAGACGGTGCCAGCTTACGATATGCTTATGCAGCACAAGGCTGAGTATATATACTTCAATACCGATCACCACTGGACTGCACTGGGTGCCTACTATGCCTATACGGCCTTTGCCGAGACCGCAGGCTTTCAGCCACTCGAGCTAAAGAACTTCACCCGCAAGGAAATACCAAGATTTCTTGGAACGCTATACCATCGCACCCTGGCGCCGGTGCTGAAGAACAACCCCGACACGGTCGAAATTTATAAAGTGCCAGTGAGAACCGAAGTCAGTTATTTTTATGCAGGGTTGCGGAATGGCAAACACACCCAGCTGTATGCGGAGTACGCTAGGGGGGCCGCAGCCTATGGCGTGTTTCTGGGGGGTGACTATCCCTTGATGAAAATAGCAAGCAGCGTCAAAAATGGCCGGAAAATAATTGTCGTCAAGGATTCTTATGGCAATGCCTTCGTCCCCTACTTATCCTCGCACTACGAAGAGGTTTTCGTCATCGACTACCGCTACTTCAAAGAAAATATCAAGACGCTCGTTAAGAATGAGGGTGTCCAGGATTTGCTCTTCGCCCACAACTCCTACGTCATGTCCAACCGATACACGGCGCGGCAAGAGCGTGTGTTTCTTAGTGGGCTGCCCGCCGCAGAGCAGAAAACTGCCCCAGCCGCTGTCGTTCAATGAGCGGCATCGGCCTCATGGATTCGGGCTTCGTAGCGGCGTGCTGCATGGCTATCGCTACCACGCTGCTGACGGCGTGCGCGTTGCCCACGGCATCCGCGCCGTCTCCTGGTTCGACTCTTGTTGCACCACCTGGCGTAATGAGGGCGCCACTGCAACTTCCCGCCTTGCCGCGTGAGCAGTTACCCGGTGACCCGAGTGCGCTACCCAAGCCCGAGTTCGAATGGAAGCACCTGTCGTCAGTAATTGGAGAAGAACCGGCCCATAGTCTTTCGACCTTTGTTACGAAGGATCTAAACATTATAGAAGCAGCCAACGCCCGGCTTCTGGATCAATTGCGCGACACTTGGCGTGCGACCACCACGATGCGGTTTCAGATACTACACTTTGGCGACTCCCATGTGCAGTTAGGGTTCGCCGCACAAATAACCCGGCACCTGCTGCAGTCTCAATCTTCCAGCGCGGGGCGCGGAATGGTTTTTCCTTATTCAGTTGCCAATACTTATTCTCAAAATGACTATCGCTCGAGCTTTCGTGGGGAATGGACATCAGCCAGCAGCATGCAGCTTTCGCCGAAAATTCCGCTGGGCTTGTCCGGATTTGTGGCGCGCACAGCCAGCGACCAGGCAGGATTCAGCCTGAATTTCACGCAGCAATTTGAGACTGGACCTAAGGTCCTCAAGCTTTTGTATCGAACCAATGGGCGAGGTTACCGGCTGCGCCTAATGTCCGGCAGTGTAGTCTGGGAGGCGCAATTGTCACACGACGAGAAGTCATCATCAGGTTCAAGCAGGCTCGATATCGAACTACCCCATTTGGCCAATGTGATTCATATTGACGTGAGCAACCCAGCGCGAGGCCCTGAGGACTTCTTCGAGCTACACGGGCTGAGCATTGAAAACCTAACGCCAGGCGGCGTCTTCTACCACAACCTAGGTGTGGGCGGCGCGACCTTTGCATCCCTGCTGGCTCAGGCCCACTTTGCCTCACAGTCGGCGTGGTTCTCGCCATCCCTGATCATCCTCGATTGGGGAACGAATGACTTGATCTACCAAAATAACATTCCTCAAAAGCTTGAGCAGACCATCGTCGATACTATCCAGAAAGTCAGAGCACAGCATCCTAATACTCTGATCCTGATGACCTCTGTGCAGGACATGTACTTTCGCCGCAGGCCGATCAATGCCGCCTGGGACTTCACCCAGCTGATTAGGCGCCTGGCCCAGGAAAATGACTGCCTTTTTTATGACTGGTACCGGGTAGCTGGCGGGCTTGATGCTATGCGTACCTGGTATGCCTATGGCCTCGCCAAGCCGGATCACGTGCATCTCACGGCAGCCGGTTATGCGGTCAAGGGCGAGCTGCTAGGCCAATCCATCCTTAATGCGGTCGCCTGGCGCGACGCGAACCCAGATGCCCCGCGTTTGTGGGCAGCCTCGCAGTTGGGCGAAGCGCCGCATTCGGTTTCAGCCTGGCTGAAATCGACGCATGCGTTTGAAAGGCGCCCTGACCTGATTGAGTTGCTGAATTCTCCTACGCAGGATCAATCGCCTTAAAGCTTGTTAAAGACATTCCAGAACGGATACCACCTAGCTACAGAATTATTGCTCTCGAATTGGCTAAGAAGTGGTTTCCGCTTTACCAAGAAAAGTCTCTGATTTCGGACGACCCAACTCCTTAACTTTTTTTACTTTATTCGTCAGGTTAGGGCTTTCTGCCATTATGTCGTGTTCAATCCCCTCCTGAGCGGCCGTCGTAAGTCCCGGTGGCCTGCCCCCTTTGAAGTGGTCCGACCTGAAGTATGGTTTTGACCACGGAGGAGAAGGGGAATGGCTAGGAAACGGCATAGTGCTGAAGAGATAGTTGGGAAGCTACGGCAGGTTGATGTG
>Ga0114974_10001223_pt1 | contig 20382 bp, 15 predicted proteins | sample S_130206_EF_Meta_FD_87318 | JGI IMG/M metagenome (GOLD analysis project Ga0114974, IMG submission 87318) | Freshwater microbial communities from Lake Simoncouche, Canada to study carbon cycling - S_130206_EF_MetaG | ecosystem: Environmental > Aquatic > Freshwater > Lake | place: Lake... | reverse complement strand
GTTAGCCGGACTTGCTGTGCTGGCTGTCAGTGGCCGTGGCCTTGATGCGCTGAGTTTGGGAGAGACCCAGGCGCGCAGCTTGGGTGTGGATCTGTCGCGCTTGCGTCTGCAGGTATTGGCCGGCACTGCGTTGGCTGTGGGCGCAGCCACTGCAGTGGCCGGTGCGGTGGGCTTTATCGGTTTGCTGGCGCCGCATTTGGTGCGGCCGTTGGTGGGACATCAGCCGCGCCGTGTGTTGTGGCCGGCCACATTGGCTGGCGCAGCGTTGTTGTTGGCAGCGGATTTGGGCACCAGGCTGTTGCCCTTTACCCAAGAGCTCAAACTCGGTGTGCTGACTGTGCTGGTGGGCACGCCGTTCTTTGTGATGCTGGTGCTGCGACTGCGCAAGGTGGCGCCATGATGTCGTTGCAGGCATCAGGGGTGTGCGTGACGCTGGATCGGCGTGCCGTGCTCAATGACGTCACAGTCAGTGCGCAGGGCGGCGAGTTCATCGCGGTTATCGGTCCCAATGGAGCCGGCAAGTCCACGCTGTTGTCGGTGTTGGCGGGGCTGCGCAAGCCCGATCGTGGTCAGGTGCTGTTGCAGGACCAGCCGCTGTCAGCCTATGCGCCGCGCGAGTTGGCGCGTCATCGAGCCTTTTTGCCGCAGAACCCGCGCTGTGATTGGCCCTTGCCGGTCGAGCGACTGGTGGCCTTGGGTCTGACTCCCACGTTGCCGGCCTTCGGTGGCTTCTCTGCCGAGGATGCCGCGCGCATCGAGACAGCGCTGACTGCTTGCGATCTGCTGGGTCATCGCCAGCAGGCCGCCACAACCTTATCCGGTGGCGAACTGGCGCGTGCCATGTTGGCACGGGCCTTGGTTGCTGATCCGCAGGTGTTGGTGGTGGATGAACCGCTGGCGGGTTTAGATCCACGTCACGCGCTGGACACCATGCGACGGTTGCGACGCTTGGCTGTGCAGGACGGTCGCTTGGTGATTGCTGCAGTGCATGATCTGACCTTGGCGCTGCGTCATGCCACGCGTATCTGGGCGCTGCGTGACGGACGCCTGCTGGCAGACGGCGTACCTGCGGCCACGCTGGATGGCGCGCTGCTGGCTGCACTGTTTGATGTGGATGGTTGCGTCAGCGGCAGCGGCGACAGCGCGTTTGTCGACTGGGTTTAAGGCTGAGCCCGGGCGCTGCCCGTACAATGCCGAGCATGAAAATCACTATCGAGATTGCTGGCTGGATCGGCGCTCTGCTGATCCTGCTGTCGTACCTGCTGCTCTCCAGTGGGCGATTACAGGGGCGTTCACCGGCTTATCAGTGGATGAACCTGATCGGTGCGCTGGGCTTTGTGATCAACAGCGGCTACAACGGCGCCTGGCCGTCGGCCATCCTCAACGTGGTGTGGATGGTTATTGGTGCGGTGACGCTGCTGCGTCTGTGGCAGCAGCGGCGAGGGGCAACCACCACTGACTGATGCGTGCCAGCACACTGGCCGTATCGAGCCCTGCAGCCACCAAGCAATCTTGGCGTGTGCCGTGATCGATGTAACGGTCGGGGATGCCGATGGCCAAGCGCGGCAGCAGGATTCCGGCAGCATCGAGCACTTCAGACACGCCGCTGCCTGCGCCACCGGCCAATGCATTCTCTTCGAGGGTGACTAGCGCGCGGCTTTGCAACGCATGTCGGCGAATGGCCTCTTCGTCCAGCGGCTTTACAAAGCGCATATCCAGAACCGTGGCGTCGAGTTGTTCGGCAGCGGCTAACGCTGCGGTCAGCATCGTGCCAAAGGCCAGCAAGGTCAGGCCGCTGCGCCCTTCACGCCGCAGCAGAGCGCGCCCCACCGGCAATGCCTGCATCTGCTGACGCGGCACGATGCCGGTGCCAACGCCGCGCGGATAGCGCACGGCACTGGGGCCGGGCAGCGTGATGCCCGTATAAAGCATCTGCCGGCATTCATCTTCATCACTGGGCGCCATGATCACCATATTGGGGATGCAGCGCAGGAAGCTCAGATCGTAGCTGCCTTGATGAGTAGCGCCATCGCTGCCCACCAGGCCACCGCGGTCGATGGCAAACAACACAGGCAGATTTTGTAGTGCCACATCGTGGATCAGCTGGTCATAGCCACGCTGCAGGAAGGTGGAATAGATGGCCACTACAGGCCGCAGACCTTCGCAAGCCTGACCGGCAGCAAACGTGATGGCATGTTGCTCGGCGATAGCCACATCAAAGTAGCGTTCGGGAAAGCGCCGTGAATACTCGACCAGTCCAGAGCCTTCGCGCATGGCGGGTGTGATTGCCACGATGCGCGGATCCTGTTCGGCCATGTCGCACAGCCAGGTGCCAAAGATCTGCGAGAACGTGGGGCTGGTGCCGCTATCTTTGAAGATGGTGCCGCTTGCCGGATCAAACGGGCCGGGGCCATGCCATTTGATCGGGTCAGCTTCGGCAGGCGCATAGCCCTTGCCCTTGCGTGTGACCACATGCAGAAACTGCGGGCCCGGCAAGGCGCTGATGTTGCGCAGCGCAGCTACCAGCGACTTGAGATCATGGCCATCGACCGGACCGATGTAGTTGAAGCCCATCTCTTCGAACAGCGTGCCGGGCAACACCATGCCCTTGAAGTGTTCTTCGGAGCGGCGCGCCAGTTCGCGCATGGCAGGCAACTGGCTGAGTACTTTTTTGCCGCCTTCGCGCAGCTGCGAGTAGGCGCGGCCCGATAGCAGACGCGCAAAGTACTTGGACAGTGCGCCCACGCCCTCAGAGATCGACATCTCGTTATCGTTGAGGATGACCAGCAGGTTGGCAGGCAAGGTGCCGGCGTGGTTGAGCGCTTCAAAGGCCATGCCGCCACTCATAGCACCATCGCCGATTACTGCGATGGCATGACGCTTCTCGCCCTTGAGCGCTGCGGCACTGGCCATGCCCAGGGCGGCGCTGATCGACGTACTGGAATGGCCGGTGCCAAAGGTGTCGTAGGGGCTTTCGGCGCGGTTTGGGAACGGTGCCAGACCACCCTTTTGTTTGATGGTCGACAGGCGACTGGCGCGACCGGTGAGCACCTTGTGCGGATAGGCCTGATGGCCCACGTCCCACACGATGCGATCATCGGGTGTGTTGAACACATGATGCAGCGCGATGGTCAGTTCGACGGTGCCCAGGCCCGCTGCAAAATGCCCGCCCTGCATGCTTACCGTTTGCACCAGAAACTCGCGCAGCTCTGCGGCCAGAGCCTGCAACTTTGGCAGGCTCATGGCATGCAAGTCGGCAGGCGACTGCAGCGCATCGAGCAGTGGATAGGGGGCAGGGGCGGTCATGGTGCGCGAGTGTACACGGGCGTTGCCGCCCGCCCACTTCAGTGGCTGCGATCGACGACGTAGTGCGCCAGTGCGATCAATGTGTCGGAGCGCTCACCCAGCGCCGCGACTGCTGCGATGGCCCGGTCGCGAGAGTCGGCTGCGCGCTGTTGCGCACCGGCTAAGCCCAGCAGTGCCGGGTAGGTGGGCTTGTTGAGCGCCGCATCAGCACCGGCCTGTTTGCCGATGGTGGTGGTGTCGCCGGTCACATCCAGGATGTCGTCTTGAATTTGGAACGCCAAACCCAGTTCGTCGCCATAGACGCGCAGCGCCTCGAGCAGCGGCCCTTGCAGTGTGTTGGCGCACACTGCGCCCAGCAACACGCTGGTGGTGATCAGCGCGCCGGTTTTGCGACGGTGCATGCCCTCAAGGTCCGCCAGGGACAACTGCCGCCCGACCGCTTCCAAGTCGATGGCCTGACCGCCGGCCATGCCGGCTGTGCCGATGCCCTGGGCAAGCAGCCGCATGCCCAGCAAGCGCGCCTCGGCGCTGATCTGCGCCTGGGTGTCTTCTGCCAGTACCCCAAAGGCCAATGCCTGCAGCGCATCGCCTGCCAGCACGGCGGTGCCTTCGTCGTAGGCCTTGTGGCAGGTGGGTCGACCGCGACGCAGGTCATCGTCGTCCATAGCCGGCAGATCGTCGTGGATGAGGCTGTAGGCATGAATCAGTTCGACGGACGCCGCGGCAGCGTCGAGGCTGGCCAGTGGCGCACCTAACGCGGCGCCTGTGCAATACACCAGCACTGGGCGCAGCCGCTTGCCACCGCCCAGCGTGCTGTAGCGCATGGCTTCCAGCAGCCTGGGCGTGCCCGGATCAGCCAGCGTCAGGTAGCGGTCGAGCATCTGCTCGGCGCGTTGCTGGTAGAGGCGGATCTGCTCGGCCAGGGCCCTGCCGTCAGGCATCGTCGTCAGCCTGTTCGGGGTTGAAGGGGGCTGTGCTGCCATCGCGCAGCAGTTGCTCGACCTTTTGCTGGGCAGTGGCCAGAGAGCCTTGGCACTGGCGGCTTAGCGCCACGCCGCGCTCAAAGCTGCCCAGAGCCTCTTCCAGCGGCAGATCGCCACGTTCCAGACGCTCGACCAGTGTTTCGAGCTCGGCCAGCGAGGTCTCAAAATCTGGTGTCGCGGGGGTCTCGGTTTGGGGCTTGCGCGCCATGGGGTCTCACGGATCGGAAGGATGGCTCCAGTCTAGGGCGTGACAGTCCCGACACCAACCCCTTCGGCAACGTTATGATTGGGATCCCCTGAGGTAGCCCGCCAGAGAATGACTCCCACCTACAGCGCTTCTGATATCGAAGTCCTCTCCGGACTCGATCCCGTCCGCCGCCGTCCCGGTATGTATACCGAGACCAGTCGGCCCAATCATCTGGCCCACGAGGTCATCGACAACAGCGTCGATGAGGCGTTGGCCGGTCACTGCACGCAGATTGATCTGGTGCTCTACAAGGACGGATCGATCAGCGTGGCCGACAACGGCCGCGGCATGCCCGTCGATATTCATCCCATCGAAAAAGTCAGCGGCGTGGAACTGATCCTCACGCGGCTGCATGCCGGCGGCAAATTCTCCGATGGTGCCTATGGCTATTCCGGCGGTCTGCACGGCGTGGGTGTGTCGGTGGTCAATGCGCTGTCGCGCCAGCTCGATTGCAGTGTGCGTCGCGGCGGCAAGAGCTTTCACATTGGGTTTCGCGACGGCAACCTCACTTCGCCACTGGCCGAGACCGGCACAGTAGCCAAGTCGGTCACCGGCACTACGGTGCGCTTCTGGCCTGATCCGAAGTTCTTCGATACCGATCGCTTTCTGATCTCGGACCTGCGCCACACGCTCAAGGCTAAGGCTGTGCTGTGTCCGGGCTTGCGCATGCGCTTTGAGAACGAGGCGACCGGCGAGAGCGAAGAGTGGTTCTACACCGGCGCACTGACCGAATACCTGCTTGAGCAGCTCGGCGATGCCGAGCGCATGCCCAAAGAGCCCTTGGCCGGCAAGATGGGTTCGACCCATGATGCAGTGGAATGGGCGCTGGCGTGGGCACCGGGTCTGCCAGCCGCTGTGGCTGAAAGCTATGTCAATCTGATCCCCACGTCCGGTGGCGGTACGCACGTCAACGGTCTGCGCGGTGGCATCTGCGCTGCAGTGCGCGAATTCGCAGAGTTTCGCAGCATGCTGCCGCGTGGCGTCAAGCTCGCCCCGGAAGACATCTGGCAGGGCGTGTCGTTTGTGTTGTCGATCAAGCTGCGCGAGCCGCAGTTTGCCGGTCAGACCAAAGAGCGGCTGGGTTCCCGTGAAGCCGCCGCATTGGTTGAAGGCTATGTGCGCGATTCAACCGCGCTGTGGCTCAACCAGCACCCCGATGCCGGCGAGGGCATCGTGCGCCATGCGATAGAGAACGCGCAGGAGCGAATCAAGGCTGCGCAGCGTGTCACTCGCAAGCGTGCTGTGTCGGGTCCGGCACTGCCGGGCAAGTTGGCCGATTGCACAACGCAAGATCCCAAGCGCTCTGAGCTGTTTCTGGTGGAGGGTGACTCGGCCGGTGGATCGGCGCGTCAGGCGCGCAATCGCAACACGCAGGCGGTGATGCCGCTACGCGGCAAGATCTTGAACACCTGGGAGCTGGAACACGGTCAGGTGGCCTCGTCCGAGGAAGTGCACAACATCAGCATCGCGATGGGTGTGGACCCGGGCTCTGCCGATATCAGCGAATTGCGCTATCACAAAGTCTGCATTCTGGCCGACGCCGACTCGGACGGTCAGCACATTGCCACGCTGTTGTGCGCACTGTTCTTGCAGCACTTCAGGCCGCTGGTCAATGCCGGTCATATCTATGTGGCTATGCCGCCGCTGTATCGCATCGATGCGGGCAAGCAGGTGTTCTATGCACTGGATGATGCCGAGCGCGATGCCGTACTGGCACGACTGGTGGCGGAGCGCAGCCGCAGCAAGCCAGTAGTAACGCGCTTTAAGGGTCTGGGTGAGATGTCGCCGCTGCAATTGCGCGAGACCACCATGGATCCGCCGACGCGACGACTGGTGCAGCTGACGCTCGATGTCGGCGACGGTACCGATCAACTGATGGACATGCTGCTGGCCAAGAAACGCGCCTCTGACCGGCGTGATTGGCTCGAGCAGAACGGCAACATCGCCACCGTGCTGGTATGACGGGGCAACAGGTACAGACGTGAAAGACCAGGAACTGAACTTTGAGGGCGTCGAGCGTCAACCGCTGCGCCAGTTCACCGAGAAGGCCTACCTCGACTATTCGATGTACGTCATCCTCGATCGTGCGTTGCCAGCGCTGGGCGATGGGCTCAAGCCGGTGCAGCGGCGCATCATCTATGCGATGAGCGAGCTGGCGCTGTCGGCCGGCAACAAGCACAAAAAATCCGCGCGTACCGTGGGCGACGTGATCGGCAAGTTCCATCCGCATGGTGACTCAGCCTGTTACGAGGCCATGGTGCACATGGCGCAGCCCTTCACCTATCGCTATCCGATCGTTGACGGCCAGGGCAACTGGGGCTCGACCGACGATCCCAAGTCGTTTGCCGCGATGCGTTACACCGAAGCGCGTCTGACGCGCTATGCAGATTTGCTGTTGGGTGAGCTGGGCAATGGCACGGTGGACTTTGGCCCCAACTTTGACGGCACGCTCGACGAGCCGCTGTTGTTGCCGGCGCGCCTGCCCAACCTGCTGCTCAATGGCACCTCAGGTATTGCTGTGGGTATGGCGACCGACGTGCCGCCGCACAACCTGCGCGAAGTGGCCAACGCCTGCATACACCTGCTCGATTCGCCCGATGCCACCACGCGCGACTTGATGAAGTTCGTCAAAGGCCCCGACCTGCCCACCGGCGCCGAGATCGTCTCATCGCGCACCGAGTTGGCAGCGTTTTATGAGACGGGCAGTGGCAGCTATCGCGCCCGCGCCACGTGGGAACTGGACGAGGATACCGGCAACATCGTCATCACCACGCTGCCGCACCAAGTCTCTGGCAGCAAGCTGCAAGAGCAGATCGCGCAGCAGGTGCGTGACAAGAAGCTGCCGATGGTTGATGACATCCGCGATGAGTCCGATCACGAGAATCCGACGCGCATTGTCATCATTCCGCGCTCTAACCGCGTGGATGTGCCGCAGTTGATGGCGCATCTGTTTGCCACCACCGATCTGGAACGCAGCTACCGGGTCAATCTCAACATCATCGGACTGGAAGGCCGGCCGCAGGTGATGGGCCTCAAGGGCTTGTTGTCGCAGTGGTTGCAGTTCCGCCTGTTGACGGTGCGCCGTCGCTTGCAGTACCGCCTCGATAAGGTGCTGCGCCGACTGCACCTGCTCGATGGTTTGTTGATCGTCTTTTTGAATCTGGATGAAGTGATCCGCATCATCCGCACCGAAGACGAGCCCAAGCCGGTGCTCATTGCGCGCTTTGGTCTGACCGATGATCAGGCCGAGATGATCCTCGACACCAAGCTGCGCCATCTGGCCAAGCTTGAGGAAATGAAGATCCGCGAAGAGCAGGCCGAGCTGGCTGCCGAGCGCGATGGCTTGCAGAGCGTGTTGGGCAGCGAAGAGAAGTTGCGTGCCTTGGTGCGCGGCGAATTGACTGCCGATGCCAAGGAATTCGGCGATGACCGGCGCTCTAAGCTGGTCGAGCGCGAAGCAGCGCAGGCCATCGAAGAAGCCGACCTTGTGGTCAATGAACCGGTCACTGTGGTGCTCTCTACGGGCGGCTTTGTGCGCGCCGCCAAGGGCCACGAGATCGATGCAGCATCGCTGAGCTACAAGACGGGCGATGCTTGCCTTGCAGCAGTACGCGGCCGCAGTACACAGCAGGTGGTGTTTATGGACAGCACCGGTCGCAGTTACAGCTTGCCGGCGCATACGCTGCCGTCGGCGCGCGGCCAGGGTGAGCCACTGTCGGGTCGACTCGATCCGCCCGATGGCGCGCGCTTTGCGGGCGTTGCGGTGGGCGATCCTGAGGACCTGTGGTTGCTGGCCAGCGATGCCGGCTATGGCTTTACCGTGCGCTTGTCGCAATTGCATTCGCGCAACCGCGCCGGCAAGGCCATCTTCAACCTAACCGACGGCGCGCAGGTGTTGCCGATGGTGCCGGTGCCGGCCGCCGATGCGCTGGTGGCTGCGGTCAACACCGAAGGTCGACTGCTGGTGTTCCCGGTCAGTGAACTGCCCGAGATGCCGCGCGGCAAGGGCAACAAGCTGTTCGGCATTCCCACCAAAAAGGCCGAAGCCCGCGAAGAGTTGCTGGTGGCGGTGGCGGTAGTGCCGGCCGGTGGCAAGCTGATGGTGTGGTGTGGGGATCGCCCCATGACCTTGTCGGCGCGCGACCTGGACGACTACCGCGGCGAGCGGGCGCAGCGCGGCGCGATGCTGTCGCGCAACTACCGCAAGGTGGACCGGATCGAGGCGCTGGCACCCGGACAGGGCTAAAAACGTCGAAGAAGCTTGACAGCCCCTCTGGTGTTGTAGTGGTATAAAACACCACTCAACGCTGCGAGGCTGCCATGCTGTCGATCGCCCACCTGACCCATACCTATGCCAACGGCACCCGCGCGCTCGACGATGTCTCGCTGACCATCCCTGCCGGGATGTTTGGCCTGCTGGGCCCCAACGGCGCCGGCAAGAGCACGTTGATGCGCAGCATCGCCACCTTGCAGCTGCCGCAGTCCGGCAGCATTACGTTTGATGGCATCGATGTGTTGGCCGATGCGCCGGCGTTGCGCCGCGTGCTGGGGTACCTGCCGCAGGACTTTGGCGTGTACCCGCGTGTGTCGGCCTACGACATGCTTGATCATCTGGCAGTGCTCAAAGGCTATGCGGCTCGCGGTGAACGTCGCGAAGCGGTGGAGGCGCTGCTGCAGCAGGTCAACCTGTGGGCGGTGCGCAAGAAGGCCTTGGCCGGGTTCTCTGGCGGTATGCGTCAGCGCTTTGGCATTGCGCAGGCCCTGCTGGGCAATCCGCGGCTGGTCATTGTCGATGAGCCCACCGCAGGCTTGGATCCTGAAGAACGCAACCGCTTTTTGAATCTGCTCGCTGCCATCGGCGAGAGCGTTGTGGTGATTCTCTCTACGCACATCGTCGAGGACGTGGCCGATCTGTGCCCGCGCATGGCTATTCTGGCCAATGGTCGCATTGTGGGTGAGGGCGTGCCGCAAACACTCATCGACAGCCTGCACGGTCGTGTGTGGCGCAAGATCATCGGTAAGAGTGAGCTCGATGCCTGCAAGGCCGCGCATCAAGTGATTGCCACGCGCCTGCTGGCCGGCCGAACGCTGGTGCATGTGTTGGCTGATGCCAATCCCGGTGAGGGCTTTGAGCTGGCGCGCGCAGGGCTTGAAGACGTGTACTTCGCCACGCTCGCTACCACCCGCGCTGCGGCCTGAGGTCACACCCATGCTGCTTTCAGTCGCGCGCTTTGAACTGCGCTATCAACTCACATCGCCTGCTTTCTGGGCGACCTTCATTATATTTTTCCTGATGGCCTTTGGTGCTGCGGCATCCGACAACCTGAGCATCGGCGGCAAGGGCGGCAACGTGCTGGTCAATGCGCCGTTCGTCATTGCCCAGACCACGATGATCATGAGTGTGTTTAGTCTGTTTGTGGTCGCGGCCTTTGTGGCCAACGCCGTGGTGCGCGATGACGAGACACGCTTTGGCGCCATCGTGCACAGCACGCGATTAGGTCGTAACGACTATCTTCTGGGTCGTTTTGTGGGCGCCTTTGCGGTGGCCTTGCTGGTGTTTGCCAGCGTGCCACTGGGCAATGCTATCGGTGCGGCCATGCCTTGGCTCGATGCCGAGACGGTCGGTCCGTTTCATCTGACTTGGTATCTGCAGGCTTGGCTGCTGTTCTGCGGACCGACCTTGCTGGTGATGTCGGCGGCGCTGTTTGCGCTGGCCATCGCCACCCGCTCGATGATGGCGACTTACATCGGCACCGTGGTGTTTCTGGTGTTGTATCTGGTGGCGATGGGGCTGCTGGACAAACCGCAGTTTGAATACTGGATTGCACTGTTTGATCCGTTTGGCATGGCTGCTGTGGGACTGGCCACCAAGTATTGGACCGCCGCCGAGCGCAATACGCTCATGCCGGCGCTGGAAGGCACACTGCTGTGGAATCGCCTGATCTGGGTGGGCCTTACTGCTGTGGTGCTGGCGCTGGCACTGCGCCTGTATCGCGTTGAAGGCCGTGCGCCTAAGGCCGCCAAAGCCGCCAAGACCGTTGTCGATGCTGGACCGGTGGCAAGCGTGGTGCCGATGCCCACCGGCAAGCCCGGTGGCGCCGCGGCGGTGTGGGCACTGGTGCGCTTTGACATGGCTGCTGCCTTTCGCAACCCGGGCTATGTGGTGTTGGTGTTCTTCGGCTGTGTGAATGCCGCAGGCTCGCTTTGGTTTGCTAGCCAGATGTATGAAGTCGAGACGCTACCTGTCACGCGCGTGATGATTGCCGCGTTGCAAGGGAGCTTCGCCGTCATTCCGTTGATCATCGCTATCTATTACGCCGGCGAACTGGTGTGGAGCAGCCGCGATCGGCGTACACACGAACTGTTGGATGTGACGCCGGCACCGGACTGGGCCTTCATGGTGCCCAAGATGCTGGCTATCACGCTGGTGCTGGTGTCGACGCTCGCCGGCAGCACAATCGCTGCGATGGTGGTGCAGCTGCTCAAGGGCTATACGCAACTGGAGTTTGGCCACTATCTGTTGTGGTACGTGCTGCCCTGGAGCATCAACGTCACGCTGATGGCGGTGCTGGCCGTGTTTGTACAAACACTGGTGCCCAACAAGCAAGCGGGTTGGCTGGCCATGCTGGTGTTCATCGTGGCGCGCAGCACGCTGGGCAACCTGGGCTTTGAGCATCACCTGTATCAATACGCCAGCGCCCCCGGTGTGCCGCTCTCGGACATGAACGGGCAGGGCACGTTCGCGGCCCATGCTGCATGGTTTGATGCCTATTGGTCTGCGTGTGCACTGATCTTGATGGTGCTGACGCAGTCGCTGTGGCGCCGCGGTACGGTGGTGCCGCTGGCGGCACGATTCAAGCGCTTGCCAGCGCGGCTGGCAGGCCCTGCAGGCGCGGTGGCAGCAGTGGCGCTAATGGCCATGGTGGGCTTGGGCAGCTACATCTTCTACAACACCAACGTGCTCAACCCCTATCGCACGCGACAGGACGTGGAGCGCTGGACTGCCGACAAGGAAAAGGCAGTCCTGCAATACGAGTCGCTACCGCAGCCGCGCATCGTGGATGTGGTGCTGAATGTGGCGCTGTATCCGTCGCAGTCGCGGGTGGTCACTCAGGGCAGCTATGTGCTGGAAAACCGCACCAACGCACCGCTGCAACAGGTGCATGTGAACCTGGACCATGACTTGCAGGTCACGCAGTTGGAGCTAGACGGCGCCACGCTTGAAAAAGAGCTGTCGCAGTTCAGCTATCGCATCTATCGGCTCGATCGGCCGTTGGCGCCCGGTGATCGGGCGACGCTGCGCTTTGCCACCGTGCGCGAGCAGAAAGGCTTTCGTCATCGCGGCAACGACACACGCGTAGTGGCCAACGGAACCTTCATCGACAACAGCGAGATCGCCCCGGGCTTGGGTGTGTTTCGCAGTGAGTTTTTGTCCGATCGCATCAAGCGGCGCAAATATGGCCTAGAGCCCGAGCTGCGACCGGCCAAGCTGGAGGACGAGAGTGCACGGGCCTTCAATGGGCTGCGCCGTGACAGTGACTGGGTCAATGCCGACATCACGGTGTCGACCGAGGCCGATCAGCTGGTGGTGGCACCGGGCTATCAGGAGTTCGAACGGGTTGAGGGCGATAGGCGCATTGGGCGCTATCGCACCGATGCACCCATCCAAAACTTCTTTTCGATCCAGTCGGCGCGCTATGACGTGGCGCGTGATCGCTGGCATGACGTGGACTTGGCTATCTATCACCACCCGGCGCATGACCACAACACGGCCACCATGCTGACGGCCATGAAGACCTCGCTGGATGTGTTTAGTGAGGCGTTTAGTCCGTTTCAGTTTCGTCAGCTGCGCATTCTTGAGTTTCCGGCTTACGCCAGCTTTGCGCAGTCCTTTGCCAATACCATCCCGTACTCCGAGTCGATCGGCTTCATCCTTAATCGCAAGGATCCCGAAGATATCGACAGTGTGACCTACGTCACTGCCCATGAGATTGGTCACCAGTGGTGGGGCCATCAGCTGATTAGCGCCGACCAACAGGGCAATACCTTTTTGGTGGAGTCGATGGCGCAGTACTCGGCTTTACTGGTGATGGAGCGCACCTACGGACCGGAGCAGATCCGCAAGTTCCTAAAGCTGGAGATGGATCGCTATCTGCGTTCGCGCGGTAGCGAAAAGCTGGAGGAGATGCCACTGGAGCGCGTCGAAAACCAGCCCTATATCCATTATCAGAAGGGCGGTATTGCGATGTATCTGCTCAAGGATGAAGTGGGCGAGGCGGTAGTCAACCGCACGCTGCAGCGGCTGCTCAAGCAGTACGCCTTTAAAGCGGCGCCGTATCCCAATCCGCGCGACTTCCTGCGCATCCTGCGCGAAGAGGCCGGCCCGGCGCATGAGCAGCTGATTGCTGATCTGTTTGAGCGCATCACGCTCTATGACATCAAAGTCAGCTCTGCCACCAGTCGCAAGCTTGCCGATGGCCAGTGGGAAACCACTTTGCAGGTCAAGGGCGCAAAGTTCTATGCCGATGGCCAAGGCAAAGAGACTGCTGCGCCCCTGCAGGAAGAGTTTGAAGTCGGTTTGTTTACTGTTGAGCCTGGCAAGAAGGGCTTTAAGCGTGACAGCGTGCTGCTGATGCAGCGTGGCGCAGTGCACGATGGCGAGCAGCAGATCGTGCTTCGCAGCAGTGCCGAGCCCAAGTTCGCCGGCGTCGATCCTTACAACAAGCACATCGACCGCAACACCGACGACAACGTGGTGGCGGTCAAGGCAGGTAGTTAGGCGGAGGCCAGTACCACTTCCTCGTGCATCTGGATCAGGTGGCCCTGCAACAGGTCCACCCCCAGATCCCACAAGGCCGCCATGGTGTTGGCATCTTCGATGCGCTCGGCAATGGCTGCGATGCCACGACCGCTGGCGGCGGTGGCGATGCCGCGTACGCGTTCGCGTTGCGCGGCGTCGTCAGTGAGTCCCTGCATCAATGAACCATCGATCTTGATGAAGTCCACCGGCAGCGCGTCGAGCAGCGCTAGTGGCGCAGGGCCAATGCCGAAATGCTCCAAGGCAAAGCGCATGCGGCGCGCCCGCAGCGCAGTGGCCAACATCGCTATTTCCTGCGGATGCGCCACGGCGGTTTCTTCAGGCACCTGTATGCACAAACGCTGCGGCGGTATGTGCGAGACGCGCAGCTGCGCGTCAAGCCAAGTCATCAGTGTGGGATCCAGTGCGCTCTGAGTCGACAGACGCAGGAACAGACAAGTTGGATTGCGGCGTGCAGCGAGCTTCAGTGCAGCACTGAGCACCCAACGGTCGATATGGCGCATCAGGCCGTTGCGCTGTGCCGCAGGCAAAAACTCTGCCGGTGAAATGTCGCGACCCGATTCATCCAGCATGCGCAGCAGAATGTCGTACATGCCGGTATCGACCACGCTGAGACTGGCCACCGGCATCTGCACCAAGCGAAAGCGGTCGGCTTGCAGCGCGGCGCGGATGGCCGTTACCCAGCCTTCATCATGCGAGACGGTACGCGTGTTGCTCTGCGTGGACTCGACCATCACAACCTGAGTGTTACCGGCTTCGCGCGCGGCCTGCAGCGCGTCCAAGGCTTCAAAGAACAAGCTGCCTGCATCGTCTGAAGTAGTCGGCGCGGTAACGATGCCGACGCTGAGCGTGGGTTTGACACTGGCGTCGCTCCACGGTACGTCCTGCAGCGCTAGTCGAGCTTGCAGGCGCTGTGCCCAGCCACGTGCGTCGCGGTCGGTACCGCGCTCGATTAGCGCGCACCAGCCTGTGCTGCTGAAGCGTCCAAAAATATCTTGTGTCATCAGCATCGATTCGATCAGCGCACTGATGCGATCCAAGACCTGCTGGCTGTCGCCAGGGCCGAGCTTGCGTTCAATCTGTGCAAAGTCATCGATACGCAGACACAGCAAATAGCGCGAGCCGCCTTGCAAGCTGCTGCGCAGTCGTCCACTGACAGCCTCAAGCCATGCCTGACGCGACAACAATCCGGTCACAGGCACAGCCGCAACATTAACCGTGGTTTGCTCTTGCGAAGCTGCCAGTGGCACGCGCAATTCGATGCACTTGGCACCGGCATGTAAAGCAATTCTGGGCCACAGTGTCACGGTGTGCGTGCTGCCATCGCCGCGCAGTGCATCGACGGCCACAGAAATACCGGTGCTACCTTTATTGCACGCCACCAGCGCGCTCTTAAGGTCAATGTGGCTAGATTCGTCAAACAAATCCATCACCGGCAGCCCGATCTGACTGTCGGGTGATTCGATTCCCAGCAGCGTTAGCCACGGTTGATTGGCGCTGGTCAGCATGCCGTCCTGGATCACTGCCAACGCATCGCGTTCGGTGCCGGCGGTAGAGTGCAAGGTCTGTTGATGCGTGTCATTGGCGAGCGTCAACGTGTCTTTGAGCGCTTGATCCAAACGCCACGTGCGCAGTTCACGAGCCACTACCGACTGCAGGCGTACCGGCGAGGCCAGGCTTACTGCATCGCGCGCACCGTGGGCCATGTCGAGGCCAATCTGCTCTTCGGTCAGGGAGTGACGGATCGACAGTAATGCCAGTTGCGGGTCGTGCGCGTTGCGCAGCGCAGCGATTTGCGGCAGATGCGCCACATCGGTGTCGATGCACAACACTAGCTCTGGCTGGCAGCGCTTCAGCGCAGCAGGCAGTTGATCGAGTGTCTCAACACTAGTCAGTTCACTGGTCAGGCCGCCATGGCGCAACACAGCACGCAGCACATCCACTGCTTGGGCAGAGTGGCTGACGACAACAAGGGGAATGGCAGCAGGGTTGGACACGGCGGTCTCCGGACACGATGCCGCAAGCGTAGGACGATCTGCCGGATGGGAACGTGAGGCCTGCCACACTATGACAAGCGCGCGGTGGGCTCAGTCGCCGGGCCAGACCTGCAGGTCGACAGCAGTTTTACCCGGGCGGCCCGGCAGCTCTTGCACCAGGCGCGGCACCAGAAAGCCGGGCAAGCGTGTGTTGAGTGTGTTGATCAGCTCGCGTGCGCGCGCCACCGATACTTCGAAGTGGCCCGTACCGGTGACCCGGTCTAGCAGGAACAAGTAATAGGGCAGGGTGCCAGCCGCATGCAGTGCTTCTGATAACTCTTGCAGTGCTTCAACGTTATCGTTGATGCCCGCGAGCAGCACCGATTGGTTGAGCACGCTGGCACCGGTGTCGCGCATTGCGCGCAGTGCGTTGGCCACATCGGTGTCGATCTCTGCCGGGTGATTGGCGTGCACGACAACGGTCAGGGGCAGGCGCCGGTCGGCCAGCAGGCGTTGTAGTCCGCTGTCGACCCGCGCCGGCAAGACGATGGGACTGCGGGTGTGGATGCGCAGCCGACGCAGCTGCGGTAGCTGCTCCAGTCGCTGCAACAGGCCTTCCAGTCGCGCATTGCCCAGTGATAACGGATCACCGCCACTGAGGATCACTTCATGCACTGAAGGATCAGCGGCCAACACCGCCAGCGCTGCATCCCAGCGGCCGGCATCCTCGGCGCTGCTATCGGCTGCATAGTCGTAATCGCGCCGGAAGCAATAGCGGCAGTGCACCGCACAGGCTGCAGTGGTCACTAGCAGCGCACGGCCTTGGTATTTTTGCAGCAACCCCGGCGCGCGCCGCGCGGCGGCTTCGGCCAAAGGGTCGCTGCTAAAGCCTGCTTGAGCCACCGTCTCGGCAGGCATCGACAACACCTGGCGCAGCAGCGGATCGGCCGGATCACCTTGACGCATACGGGCGATGAAGCTGTCGGGTACTCGCAGCGCAAACCCCGCCGTGGCCGCTTGCAGTGCGGCCAGCCCGCCGGCATCGAGTTGTTCGGCTTGCAGGCCCAAGCGCTGCAGCAGGGTGGCCACATCGGTGACCGCAGCAGCCTGCTGCTGCTGCCAGCTGAGCGCGGCCGGCTCAGGGCGGTGGCGGCTGACGGGGCTATTGGTTACCATGCGCGACCTTTATGCATGGCCGCATTGTGCGTCCACTGCTGGCCTGACGAAAGCGGAAACACTCATGGGCAGCTACAACACCAGCGAATTCAAGACGGGCCTGAAGATCCTCATCGACGGCGACCCGTTTTCGATCGTCGAAAACGAGATGGTCAAGCCGGGCAAGGGTCAGGCCTTCAACCGCGTGCGCGTGCGCAACCTTAAGACGGGTCGCACCATCGAGCGCACCTGGAAGTCCGGTGACAGCGTCGAATCGGCCGATGTGGTCGATACCGACATGCAGTACCTGTATCGCGAAGGGGATTTCTTCCACTTCATGGTGCCCGACAACTTCGAGCAGCATGCTGCCGGCAAAGAAGCAGTAGGCGACAACGCCAAGTGGCTCAAAGACGGCATCACCTGCATAGTGACCTTGTGGAATGGCGTGCCTTTGCTGGTCATGCCGCCGCCGCACATCGACCTCAAGGTGGTTGAGACCGATCCGGGCGTGCGCGGTGACACCGCCACTGGTGGTCAGAAGCCCGCCAAGCTGGAGACCGGTGCCGTGGTGCGTGTGCCCTTGTTCATCAACGAGGGCGAGATGCTGCGCATCGATACGCGCAACGGCGAGTACATCTCCCGCGCCAAGTAAGCAGCGCGGTGGTGGCGTGCTGCGCCGGGTTCAGGCCCGCGCAGCTGTAAACGCCATCACATCCTGCAGGTGACTGGCGCCCAGCGCCAGCATCACCACCCGATCAAAGCCCAGCGCCACGCCGGCGCACTGCGGCAGGCCCGCGGTCAGCGCGGCAACTAATCGCTCATCGCCTGTATGCACCGTCAGACCGCGCCGTTGGCGTTCTGCGGCATCGGCTGCAAAGCGCTGTGCCTGTAGCGCGGCATCGCCTAGTTCGACATAGCCGTTGGCCAGTTCGATGCCCTCGCAATACAACTCAAAGCGCAGCGCCGTGCGCGCGTCCTGCGGATCCAATTGAGCCAGCGCCGCCTGTGAGGCGGGATAGTGATGTAAACAGGTCAGCTGACCGTCACGACCCAGCGTCGGGCCGATGACGGTGGCCACCAGAAAATCCAGCAACTCATCGCGCGTGGCAGTGGCCAGATCACCCTGCAGACCATGATGGCGCGCGGCATCGAGCAGTTGTTGTTGCGACGCCAGCAATGGATCTAACCCTAACGAATCAATAAAGGCCTGGCAGTAGCTGAGTGTTTGCACTGCTGCGGCGCTGGGGCGACCTAGCAACAAATGGGTGAGGGCAGCGGTCTCGGCCATCAGCTGCGGCAAGGTGTAGCCCAGTCGATACCATTCAACCAGCGTGAACTCGCGGTTGTGCAGGCGGCTGTCTTCGTCAGCACGAAACACATGACACAGTTGCCAGATGTCGCCGCTGCCGGCGGCCAGCAGGCGTTTCATGGCGTATTCGGGTGAGGTTTGTAGCCAACCCAAAGACTGTGCATCGGGGCCGATGCATTGCAGTGAGTGGATTTGCGGATCGGTAGCCGCTGCGGCGGCCAAGGCCGGCGTCTCTACTTCGAGCACCGCGCGATCGGCAAAGAAGCTGCGCACCTGTTGCAGCAGTGCTGCCCGCGCCGCCAGCGCCTGACGCGTGGCGGTGGGCTGCCAGTCGACGGTCACGGCGCGCTGACCTGCCCTATGGCCTCGCCCATGCGCACCACAGTGCCCGGATCAAAACCTGCGCGCAGTGCAGCTTGGTCTTTGCCAAACAGCAGGACCACGGTGGAGCCCATGTTGAAGCGACCCAGTTCGGCACCGCGCGGCAAGGACAAGGGCGCAGCGCTGTCGATGGGCAACAAACGCGTGGCATTGCGCCCACTGCGCGGCGTGACATCGCCATGCCACACAGTGGTCATGCTACCGACGAATAGCGCGCCGACCAGCACAACGGCAAACGGACCGGCCGCACCCTCGAACAACAGCACAAGACGCTCGTTGCGCGCGAACAGGCCCGGTACGTTGGCCGCAGTGGTGGCGTTGACGCTGAACAGTGCACCCGGCACATGCCATGCCTCGCGCAGTACACCGTCGGCGGGCATATGGATGCGGTGATAGTTGTAGGGCGCCAGATAAATGGTGGCAAACAGGCCATCCTTAAAACCCGCGGCCCAGTGTTGCGCTGCACCGGCCAGCAGCGCATCGAGTGAATAGTGATGGCCCTTGGCCTGAAACAACTGATCGCCTGTGATCGGACCTGCCTGACTGACAGTGCCGTCGACAGGGCAGGCCAGCGTGTGTAGACCTTCTGCCAGCGGTCGTGCTCCCGGTTTGAGCGCGCGAGTAAAGAACGCATTGAAGCTGGCGTATTGCAGCGGATCGACTTGGTCTGCATCACTGAGGTCGGGCTTAAAGCCACTGACGAAGCTACCGATCAGCAGGTTCTTGAAGGGTGACCAGCGCAGGCGCGTGGCCCACAGTACAACTCGCGACAGTGCGTGCTGCGGTAGTAGGTGTTGCAGCAGAATGAACGGCGGCATCAGGGATCCTTCAGGGCGACAGCGCGCGCGCCAAATCGCTGCGCAGCGCCTCGAGATTGAACGGTGGAGTGAAGACCGCGCTCAGGCGGCCCTGGGTGTCGGTCAGAAACAGGCCAGCAGAGTGATCGACGCTATACAGACCATCGGCAGTGGGTGTGAGGGCGCGCAGCGCGCCCAGACTGCGCATCAGCGCCTCCAGCTGCGCATCGTCACCGCGCAGTCCCACCATGCTGGGGCTGAAGGCGCGCACGTAATTGCGCAGCGTGGCGGTGTCGTCGCGACCAGGGTCGACGGTGACAAATATCACTCGAAGCGATTCTAGTGCCGGATCGCGTTGTACTGCCGCCAGCAACGCCAGCGTGCCGGGGCAGACATCCGGGCAGTGCGTAAAACCAAAGAACAGCAGGCTGGGGGCCGATTGCAACTGCGCGTTGCCGAAGGGCTGGTCGTTTTGGTCTTGCAGCTGGAAGCTGGCCACGGCCCGGCCACCGGGCAGCAGCGTGCCGTTTTGCAAGGTGACCGGCGCTCGTCCAAGATGCTGGGCCACCATCGCGCCACCGAGTGCGGCGGCGAGGGCGATCACGACATAGATGACTGCGGAGCGATGTTTGGCCACAAAGACAGTATCCCACACCCGCCGACCGGCTCGCCCGGCCGTTCCCAGCTTGCGCCAGGTCCTGGACGACAGCACCCGTCGGTTGGCCGAGGCAGACCTGTACTACGGGCATGGCACCGACAATCCCGGCGACGATGCGGCGGCGCTGGTCTATCACGTGATGGGTTTGGAGGGCGATCTGGACCGCAAAACGCTGGCGCGCAAAGTGCCCCGCGGTGCGTTGCTGATGCTGGATCTGCTGTTGGCACGGCGTATCCGTCAACGTGTGCCGGTGGTGTATCTGACGCATACCTGCTGGTTTGCCGGCCTGCCGATGTATGTCGACGAGCGCGCGCTGGTGCCGCGCTCACCCATCGCCGAATTGGTCGAAGCGCGCTTTGAGCCGTGGATCGATCCGACTCGCGTGCGGCGCGTACTGGATGTGGGTACGGGCTCCGGATGCATCGCCATCGGCTGCGCCATGGCCTTTCCGGATGCGCAGGTCGACGCGGTCGACATCAGCGCCGAAGCGTTGCAGGTAGCCGAGATCAATCGCGCCAGTTACGGCCTGCAAAAGCGCCTGCAACTGCTGCAATCAGACTATTTCGCGGCCCTGAAGGGTCGCCGCTACGATATTATTGTGAGTAATCCGCCGTACGTGGGTGCTGCCGAGTTTCGCGGCCTGCCCAGCGAATACCGTCACGAACCCGCTGGCGCATTGCTGGCCGGCAAAGACGGACTGGATGCGGTCAAGGTGTTGCTGCGCGAGGCGCGCCGCCATCTGAATCCAGGCG
>Ga0114974_10001222_pt1 | contig 20389 bp, 13 predicted proteins | sample S_130206_EF_Meta_FD_87318 | JGI IMG/M metagenome (GOLD analysis project Ga0114974, IMG submission 87318) | Freshwater microbial communities from Lake Simoncouche, Canada to study carbon cycling - S_130206_EF_MetaG | ecosystem: Environmental > Aquatic > Freshwater > Lake | place: Lake... | reverse complement strand
TTTAACTAATGCTACAGGGTTACCTATTTCCACCGGTGTATCTGGTTTAGGTACGGGTGTAGCAACTGCGCTTGCAGTTAACACCGGTTCATCTGGTGCGTTTACAACCAACAACGCAACCAACACGTTTAGTGCAACTAATACGTTTACACAGGTTAACTATACTGTTAATCCGATTTCTGGCAATACTGTTACGGTTCCAATTACTCACCGCTTACACAATATCACTGCCACTTCTGCGGCTGCAATGAGTATTACCTTAACAACCACAAGTGCTGTAGATGGTCAGATGTGTATTGTTCGTATCTATGATTCTAGCGCCGCAACGCAGACTATTGCTTGGGTCAATACAGAAAACAGTACAGTAACTGTTCCATCTCCAACTAACGGATCTCAAACTTTGCCTTTAACGGTAGGTTTTATGTATAACAGCCAAACATTGAAATGGCGTTGTGTTGCTTTAGCATAAGGTGGATATATGGAATACATAAAAATTGATTTTTCATTTGAAACTCAGTACGGTAACTTTTGTGATGCAATTCATTTGCCAGACGATCACAATTTAACTGACGCTGAGATTGAGGCTATAAAGCAGCAAAGGCTAGACAATTGGATTGCTGCTGTTACTCCAGTAGAGGAATAAAATGGCAGACCGTTATTGGGTAGGTGGAACAGGTGCGTGGAACTCAACAAGCACAACTAACTGGTCTACTGCTACTGGCAAGTCAATTACAGCAAGTTGCGCCAGCACAACACTAACAGTAACTGCTGGAACGGTAGTTATTGGTGATACCGTCTGGTCAAACAACCACACAAATTTAGGAACCATTACCGCCAATCTTGGCGGAGGTCAATGGACGGTTTCTGTTGGCGGAACTTTTGCTTCTCAAGCTATGAGTGCTGCTACTGCTGGTGCATCTGTTCCTACTGCTGCTGATAGCGTATTTTTTGATGCGAACTCAAATAGCGGCACAACCAACTTTACCGTTACGATGGCAAATACGCCTCGTCTCTGTAACGACTTTACTGCGTCTGGTTTAGATGGAACTATGACGTTAGCCGGTACGTCTATTGGCTTGACTGTTAGCGGAAGTTTAACTTTCCAAGCAACTAACTTTACTCGTACTTATACAGGTACGACAACATTTGACGCTACAACTACTGGTAAAACTGTAACTACCAATGGTGTTGCATTTGGTCAGGATATTGTTTTCAATGGTGTTGGTGGTGGATGGACGTTAGGTTCTGCTCTGAGTGTTGGCTCTAATGGAATAACTTTAACTAATGGAACACTTAATACGTCAGGAAGTAATTACGCTATTACTACTGGCACATTTGGTTCTAATAACGCTAATACTAGGACATTAACGCTTAACGGATCAACATTTACTATGAGTAGCAGTGCATCAGCAACATGGGATATAAGTGCTAGTTTAACTCTTAATACAGGAACATCAACCATAGTATTTTCTTCTAATAGTTTAGCAGCTGGTTTTTCTGGAGGAAACAGAACTTATTACAATGTTTCTTTTACAGGAACAGGAACGACAAATTCTGATAGATATATAAGCGGAACAAATACGTTTAATAATCTAACTATTTCTACTCCTGCTGCTGCTGCTTGCAATGCGTTTGGTTTTGTCAATAATCAAACTATTAACGGCACATTAACAGTTACTGGTGCTAATGGTAATCAGAGATTATGGCTTCGTTCTCAATCTACTGTTGCTGTATTATTTGGAACTCCAGTAACACTTACTTGTGCTGCTATTGCAGCTATGAGCGATGTAGACTTTAGTGACATTACTATTGCTGGTGCGGCAGGTACGTTATCTGGTACTCGTCTTGGGGATTGTGGTGGAAATAGCAATATTACTTTTGGTGCTGGTAAAACGGTTTATTGGAATTTGGCTGCTGGTGGTAACTGGAATGCTAACGGATGGGCTACTAGCTCAGGTGGTGGTGTAGCTACTACTAATTACCCATTGCCACAAGATACTGCGATTATTGAGAACACAGGTTTAAATACAAGTGCAACTATTACTATACCTAACTATATAAATATATCAGGTGTAGATATGTCAACTCGCACTAATGCGATGACGTTTGCAATTGGTTTAACAATCCCTTATTTTTATGGGAATTTTAGTTTTGGTTCTGGTGTAACTACTACTGGAACTGGTGAGCTTGTATTTTCAAACAGGTCAACAAAAACACTTAATTCTGCTGGTATATCTTTTACACAGTCAATAACAATTGATGCTCCTAGTGGTGGCATTCAGCTTGTCACTAACAACATGACGCTTTCTACTGTAACGGAAATATTCACGTTAAATCAGGGAACGCTTGACTTAAATAATCTAACATTAACAATAGGTAAGTTTGATTCTGCTAATAGCAATACACGAACTATTGCATTTGGCACAGGTAAAATTTCTTGTAATGGTACTGGTACTGTTTGGACTACATCAACTTCAACAAATTTAACTACTACTGGAACTCAGCTTGTTGAAATAAATAATAATACTTCATCAACAACTTCTGTATTGGGTGGTTCTTTATCAGAAGCAAATTCAATTAGTTATAACTTTATTTCTGGAACATATGCTTTAACATTTTTGGCTTCTCTTAGTAATTCTGCTAGAAATGTAGACTTCACAGGATTTGCCGGTGTTTTGCAAGCTACTAGCACAGGACGTATTTTTGGAAATTTAAAACTTTCTTCAGGAATGGCATTAACTGCTTCAGCTAGTGCTATGTCATTTCTTGCTACTAGTGGTACTAAAACTATTACTACTAATGCTCAAACAATTGATTTCCCAATTACGTTTGATGGTATTGGCGGAGCATGGCAGTTACAAGATGCTTTTACAATGGGTTCTACGAGAACCATGACGTTGACTAATGGGACGCTAGATTTATCTGGAAAGACTTGTACTGTCGGAACTAGCTTTGCAACAGCATCAGGGACAAAAAATATAACATTTAATGGTGGTACATTAGTTTGTCCTGCTGCTAGTGCAACAGCATTTAATAATGCTGCTCCTACTAATTTTACGACTACAGCAGGTACAGGTACTGGCACTATCTCAATGACTGCTGCTACTGCAAAAACTTTTGTTGGTGGTGGATCAACATACAACTGCACGTTGAACCAAGGTGGTGCCGGCACGTTGACAATTAGCGGCTCTAATACGTTTACCAATATTACAAACACAGTACAGCCTAATCAAATTACATTTACTGCGGGCACGACAAATACATTTACTAGTTTTTCTTTATCCGGAACTGCCGGCAATTTAATTACTTTGCGCAGTTCGTCAGCTGGTACCCAATACACTTTATCTGATTCGTCAGGAATTGTATCTGTATCTTATTTAGATATTCAAGATAGCGCCGCTACAGGTGGGGCATCTTGGAGAGCTTATACAACTAACGGAAACGTAGACTCAGGAAATAATAGTGGATGGCTTTTTTCTGCAGGCGGCGGAAACTTTTTAATGTTATTTTAGGCGGTTAAAATGGTAGACGATACGGAGACACGTTTGGCAGTTCACGAAGCTATATGCACTGAACGTTATGGCCATATTAAAGATAAGCTGGAAAATGGATCAGCGCGCATGCAAAAAATTGAATATCTTTTGTATGGGTTAATGATTCTTGTTTTGCTTGGCCCCGGTGCAGCGGCTGAATTTGTAAAACGTTTCTTCGGATGAGGTGGACCCGCTAACTTTATTAGCCGCTGCCAACGCGGCGGTTGCTGCTGTAAAAAAAGGCTGCCAGCTTTACAAAGACGTTAAAAATGCAGCGGGTGATGTACGTGAAGTATTAGATGATTTAAAGGCGCAGTTTCACAAAGTAGTAGACCCAACTCCCGCGCAAAAGATGCAGTACAACGCTGAAGTTCAGCGCGTGCAGGAGATAGCAAAAGCAGACCCAAACGACGTCTACACCGAAATTGGCAATCAGTTGGGCGCGTTGATGGATGCGTACGATGCGTTAAGTAAAGCGTTATTGCAAGAAGAGCTTTCAGGCAAAAAGGTTTATAAGGGCGAAGAATCAATTGGCCGTCGCGCTTTACGCCGCATAATTATTACGGCAAGACTGGATGCAATGCTTGTGGAAATACGCGAAACAATGGTCTATAGGGCACCCCCAGAACTCGGGTCACTTTGGGGTAAATTTGAGACAATGTGGGAGCGTATTGTTGCCGAGCAGGAGGCAGCACATGTTGAAGAACTTAAGCAGGATCAGATTGCAAAATGGCGACGGGCAAATATAAAAAGAAAAATCAAGGAACAGTTAACGTCAATCGTGGCGGTGGTATTCATAACGTTGTGGTTTCTATGGCTAATGATATTAATAAGAACGAGTCAGACGTACCATGGTCACTTCTCATCGCCGTGGTGGTCTTGTGTTTTGTGCTGATTCTCGCTCTTCCCATTATGGGGATCATGTATATGGATATGAACAACGCAACAATTGCAGCAATGGAAGAAGTAAAGAAAATGCGTGAACTACGCGCCAAAATTTTAATGGGAATGCAGGGGGAATAATGCTTACTATCTTTTCAACATTGGTATCGTTTCTAATGGGCGGACTACCCAAAATTTTGGATTTCTTCCAAGACAAGGCCGACAAAGGACACGAACTAAAACTAGCTCAAATGCAGACCGAACGGGAACTGCAATTAGCCGCCGCAGGGTATGTTGCGCAACAACACATAGAAGAAATTAAACTAGACGAGATTAGAACTCAGACACAATCTGCGGAGAAAGTCTCGCTAATCGACGCACAAAAAGCGGAGATGAATGCAATCTATGCCCACGACACTAGCCTAAACGAAGGTACGTCGCAGTGGATGAAAGACCTCCGCGCTAGTGTTAGGCCGGTAATAACTTACGGGTTCTTTTTCCTGCTTGTGGCTATAGACGCTACACTAGCTTACAAAGGCTTAACGAGCGGCGTTGATTTTGTTCAGTTAGCTGACCAGCTATGGGATAACGAAACTCAAGCTTTGTTTGCAAGCATCATAGCTTTCCATTTTGGCGGTAGGGCGTTTGGCAAATGATTAGCAAAAAAGCACTAGACATAATTAAGCACCATGAGGGAGTAAGGAATAAACCTTACCGGTGCCCCGCCCGACTTTGGACAATCGGCGTTGGACATGTAATCGAAGCGAATCACGCAAAAGTGCCGTTTGAAGACAGGCTAAGTTTGCCTTGCCCAGAAGGTTGGAACCGCGTGTTTACAATGGAAGAAGTCGATGCCATACTTGCAAAAGACCTTGAAAGGTTTGAACGAGGGGTTCTTAAATATTGTCCTACTGCTGGCAGTAAGCAAAGCTGGCTGGACAGTCTGGTCAGTTTTAGCTTTAACGTAGGATTAGGGACACTGCAACGCAGCACTTTGCGCCAGAAGCATAACCGGGGCGATTATGATGGCGCTGCCGACGAACTTCTAAAGTATTGCAAAGCAGGCGGAAAAGTTTTAAAAGGACTTGAAAACCGCCGCAAAGACGAACGCGCAATATATCTTAGTTAATACCGTAACAACATATTGTAGAATCAAAATGTTAATGGTAGAATTTTCGAAGAGGGCCTGCGCCCTAAAAAAAGCCGCTTATTAAAGCGGCTTTTTATTTTTGTGGAGTTATTCTATGGCTACAGCAGCTAATCCTAATGCACTCAAAACCGACCAAGAAATAAGAGACGCCGCGCTGGCTAATAGCGCGTTAGCTACGACTGAGGGTTATGAAACCACCGACGCTCAAGCAGCTGGATATAATGCCGCTTCTCAAAACGCAGCCGGGTACAACGCAACTCAAAACGCAACAGCAGCAACCTATACAGCCCCTACACAAAATGCAACTGGGTACGATGCCGCGCAAGCTGGCGCTCAAGGTTATAACGCTGCTTCACAAAATGCCACTGGTTACAGTGCCGGATTAATTGGGAATGCCGCAACATACACTGCACCTACGAGGGCAGCTACTGGATATGAAGCCGCACAAGCAGGCGCGCAAGGCTATGACGCTGCTTCACAAACTGCAACCGGATATAACGCAACGTTAGCAGGGCCTGCCACAACATATGACGCCTCACAAGCTACGGGTACTAATTGGGACGTTGATAAAAATCAAACGGTCCAAGGCCAAGTAAGTAATATTATTGCAGCTGATTCGCCTTTGATGCAACGAGCTAGAGCGGAATCACAAGCTCTAATGAATCGTCGAGGTTTGATTAATTCCAGTATGGCTTTTGGCGCTGCCCAAGAAGCTGTAATTAAACAAGCTTTGCCTATCGCTACAACTGATGCGGCGACTTATGCTTCGGCAGCTAAATACAAAGCTGACACTGCGAATACGTTGGCTACATTTAATGCCGCTCAAACTAATGCCGCAAGACAATTTGGCGCTAATGCACAGAACGTTATTAACGCCGCTAACCAAGCCGCTCAGAACGAAGCTGCTAAATTTGGTGCAACTGCTGAAAACGTTGCTGCGGCGGCTAACCAAGCTGCTACAAATGAAGCCGCACGATTTGGAGCAAATGCAGAAAATACAGCTGCACTGGCTAATGCTGCTTCACAAAATGAAGCTGCTAAATTTACAGCGGCTGCTACAAATGATGCAGCCGCAGCTAATCAAACTCTTCAAGCGGAAGCTGCTAAGTTTGGCGCTAATGCACAAAACGTTATTAACGCTGCTAACCAAGCCGCTCAGAACGAAGCCGCGAAGTTTGGAGCAACCGCTGAGAACGTCGCTGCGGCTGCTAACCAAGCTGCTATTAATGAGGCTGCAAGATTTGGCGCAAGCGCAGAGAACGCAGCCGCATTAGCTAATGCTGCTTCAACAAACGCGTCTCTTAGTTTCAACGCTAGTGCTGAGAACACAGCTGCTGCAGCTAACCAAGCTCTTCAAGCTGAAGCTGCTAAGTTTGGTGCCAATGCACAGAACGTTATCAACGCTGCTAACCAAGCAGCCGATAACGAAGCTAAGAAGTTCAATGCAACCGCCGAGAACGTTGCTGCTGCAGCTAACCAAGCTGCGCTCAATGAAGCTGCAAAGTTTGGTGCAAGCGCAGAGAATGCAGCTGCATTAGCTAACGCTGCTGCAAACAATACAGCAGCAGCTTTCAAAGCTAATGCTAGAAACATGTCTGCCAGCGACTTTGCTAAAAACGTCAATGCTAACGTAGCGACAATGCTTGATCAATCTATGAAGATTGCTCTTGCTAATGCCGACTCTGAAACAAAGATTGAGTTGCAAAACATTGACGCAACAACACGCAAAGATTTAGCAAAACTAGAAGCTGCTTACAAAACTCAGATGCAAGCATCGCAGTCATCTAGTGAGATATTTCAGCAGACTACAAAAAACATTTCCGATCTTATGGCTAACCCCGACATATCGTCTAGCGTTACGTCAGACGGTAAACCGCCAAGTGTTGGCAAAACTAATTGGCCTCCAACAGCCGTTAAACTAGAAAACGGAAAACTGTATGACGCCGCCAACAAAGTAGTTGCTACTACCGATGGCAAAGCAGCTGCTCCTGAAGTAGATAAATCTAACTGGCCGCCACAAGCAGTTGAATTAAAAAACGGAAAGTTATATGACGCAGATGGAAAAGCAATTTTGAGTCCAAAACAAATTGCAATCAATACCCAAAAATCGTACTTGCAAGGTTCAATGAAAATTTTAAGTGCAACGTCTGGCATTGACGGTTTAGATGATTTGCTTACGTTTAATTAATGGATCGCGAAGTTTTACTTGAGCCAATTGTTGCATCAATTCGCCAAGGTTTACCTTTGGCAAAACAAGACGTACTAAAGTATCTTGAAGACTGGGAACTGATACCCGTTGAAGCTGACGGACAACATGCAGCAACGGTGATTGCTAAAGGTACAGAAATCCACATTGCAGTTGTAGAAGGTTATAAACCTAAATCATCTCAACGTCGTGCTATTCACGGTTTCTTAAAACCGCTGTTTGATCGTTATGAATTTTTAACAACGCGTGTGCATCACCATCGGTTAGCGCAAAAAAGATTTGTTCAGCGTGTAGGTTTTAAGCCTACATGGAAAGATGAAAATTTTGAATACTACATGCTGACCAGCATGCCGTTTAAAAGGAAACACTAATGTCTAAAATTTATTTCTCTCGGTCAATGACAAGGGCGATGGCAATCGATTACCCGATAGGCGACCCGACAGGCGGGGTTGCTTACGGTGAGAAAAATGATCCGATTAGCGCAGCCCTTTCCGCTGCAACTATGGCAGGAACTTACACCGCTGCCGGAAGTTTTGCTGCTATGTCTCTTATGCAAGGCGTTACTTTTGCTGGCGCGGCGATGAGTCTTGTTGGCAGTGTGACCGGAAATAAAACGCTATCAAAAATAGGCATGATTACGGGTATTGCTGGAGGTATTGGTTCTTTGGCTGAATCGCAACAATGGATTTCAAAAACGCCGTCACTCGGCCAAACGTTTGGCGGAAGTACAGGCAATGCTGCGCAAGCTATGTCATCCAGCTCATTAGGCCAATCACCGTCCAGCGCACCAAGCCCTAATGTGCAAGGCGCAAATGTAAATCCTTTACAACAATCATCAAACGCAGAATTTGTAAATAATGAAAACCTTGCTAGGTCTGGCCCAATTCCGCCAAACTTAGGTACAGCTCCGCCAATTCAAAATAATATGCCGGTTTCATTAAATCAAAATGTTCCTCCTCCTAAAGTAGAACCTCCGGGATTTTTAGATTCATTAAAACAAGGCAATATATTAGACGCTGCAAAAGCGGCTGGCTCAGCAATCAATCCAGTAACCAATCCTTACGGGGCTATGGCTGTTGGCCAAATAGCTGCGCCAATTGCTGATTACTTGTCTGGTAAAACCGATGCAGAAATTGCTGCGTTAGAAGCTCAGACCGGATATACCGATCAACGTGCTTTGCAATTACAAGAAGAAATTGCTAAAGAAAAACGCCGCCGTGCAAATCTAAATCAAGGTTACTCACAAGTTGACGCAGGTATTACTGTTAACCCTGCTGTCATTGGCCAAGCACAAGCTGGCGGTTTAATTGCTGGCGCAGTTCAGCCGAGATAAGGAGATAGTTATGGCAATCATTCAAGACAAGATGGCACGCCCACAAGGCGATGACATTAACGCTGACACAGTTAAAGAAAATATTAAGATGCCGCCGGAATTGCAAAACGCTTATGAGCGCGTTGTAATTGCTGGCATGAAGGTTATGTTTTCCAAACAGTCGCACAAGTTGATGCTTGAAGAATTACAGAAAGAAGGACCACTAGGTGAAAAGCTAGGCAAAGGGGTTGCCGGTTTAATGCTGCTATTAATTAAACAATCTAATGGCACTATGCCGCCAGAAGTAATTATTCCTGCCGGCGTTAATCTATTAAGTCAAGCAGCTGATTTTATTCGTAAAACTAAATTAGAAAAAATTACGAATGCTGATATCGGTGATGCCATGGAAACAATGATTACAACAATACTAGACAAGTTTGATGTTAATACTGAAAAAATGAAACAAATGCTGGATCAATACAGCAGCGAAAATATTCCTACTGGAATGGGAGCTTAACATGGCTAGTGGTTTAATTGCTGCCGCGCTTAGCGGTTTTGGTAAAGCTCTTTCAACCACGGGAGAGATGGAAGCCAAGAAACAAAATGAGATGGACCTTAAAAAACAATTGCTTGACATGGAATCAGAAAAGCGTTTGCGTGAAGACGAAATAACCCGTGGCCGTGCATTTGAATACGATAGAAAAAAACTTACTGAATTAGCTCCTTTGGAAAGAGGGAATAAAGTTGCAGAAGCAGAAGCTTTGTTGCCTACCAAGGTTGCGGAAAAAACAGCAGTGGGTGAAGCCGAGACTGGCGTAATGGTGAAGCGTGAAGACGCACTTCGTCCCGGGGTACTTAAAACTGAAGAAGCAAAAAATAAACTTGCTCTTGATAAAGACGAACAAAAAGCTAGACGTGACGCCGAAATTCTTATTGATCTCGGCAATAATAAATCTTACACGTCCGCACTTCAAAAAATTACTGATGCAAAATCTAGTTCAGCTGAAAAAACTAATGCCGCCGCTTCACTTTATAAAATGCAAAACGAGAAAGCTCTTGGCGATTTGCGCACTGAATTATCTAAGCTTCCTGACACTCCGGAAAACGCGGACAGGCGTGCCTCTATTCGCCAACAACTTTCGGATTTAAAAGATTCAAAAGTTGGTTCTTACGCAGACGTTGCTTCTTTGGCGAACAGTTATTTGGTTGCATCTAATACCATTCTGCGTAACGGTACCGGCACAGAGGAAGAGCTTGCTGAAGCTAAACGTTTACGTGATTTGGGCGAAAGACTTGGCTCAAGTGTTATTGATAAAAAATTACCTGATGCTAATAAGCCAAAAGCAAATTCATCAGGTTATAAAGTCGGTGATACTCGAACGGTTGCCAGCGGCCCTAATCAAGGCAAGACGGTTGTATGGGATGGCACTGGTTGGAAACTTAAATAAGGCGCGTCAATGGCAAGCTACCTTAGTGAAGACGAAGTCTTTGGCGTAAAAGCTAAACCTGCCGGTTCAAACTATCTAAGCGACGATGAGGTCTTTGGTCGTGCTGCGCCAAACAAAGGCGTAGACATAACTGATAACCCGTTAAACGTTAAAGAGAAAGATTACAAAGCTTCTGAGTTAGCCGGCGATATAACTAAACAATTCGGCGGCGCTATTGCAGGCGGGACTTTAAAAGCTCCTGCCGGTATTGAAACCGGAATAAAAGGTGCCGGTAGAAATTTAATTTCAGGTGAAGCTTTAGAAGCTACTCCCATTGGCAAAGTGTTTAGTCTTGCCCGATCAGCGTTTACTGATTTGCTTGGAATACAAAGTATTCAAGAACAAGCACAAGATAAACAAGCAGCGCAAATAACAATCGACAGAGCGATGTCGAGTATTCCGTCAATACCGGGTACAAAAGAATTAGCTGCTTACGGCGATTCAATTCAAAAAGATATTCAAGCCAGTCTTTCAGAAACAGGTAAAAAACGTCTTGCCGGTTCTACCCCAACGGGAAATATTTTTAAAGGCGAATTAAGTTTTGGCGAAGACCCGACTCTTTCTGGCTATGCTTTACAAGCTTCCAGTGTTTTGGGTTCTCTTGGTCCAGTTATCGTAACTGCTCTTGTTACCCGCAATCCAAACGCTGCGGCTGCGGTCGGCGGGGGTATGGCCGCAGGCGAAGCTGCAGACACAGCAAAACAATACATCAGTAAATTAGACGATAATCAACTTCTTGAAGTAAGCCCGTATTACAAAACCATGGTTGACCGAGGCGTGTCAACCAAAGAAGCCCGTCAAATTGTTACCGATAAAGCTTCAGAAAATGGCGCTATGCTACAAGGCATGGTGGCTGCTGTAGGCGATAGAATTACAGGCAAGCTTCTTACGGGCGCTTACGATGATATTCTTAGCCGTATCGGCGGTAGATCAATTGCGGGTCGTACAGCTGGCGGTATCATTGCTGGCGCGGCTGAAGAAGGTTTGCAAGAAACTACCGAAGGTCTGGCTTCAGACATTGGTATCCGTAGCCAAATTGCAAACAAAGAACTTGGCGAAGATTCTGCGGCAAACTTAATTCTCGGCGCACTTGGCGGCGGAGCGCCGGGCGGTGTACGTGGTGCAATGGCATCACCTGAACGTCAGATCGCAGCCGAGATTAATGCCGGTGTACAAAACGCCCAGCCTGCTGGAGTAAACGAAGCGGCGATCCGTGCGCTTAATCCCCAGACATACGACCAGACATTAGTCTCACCACAACAGACGGTCAACCGCAATACTCAAATCGATGCACTAGCGCAAGCCGGTTCGGTTGATGAAGCTGTAAGCGCGGCCATGAATTTGGCTGGCACGATAGAAGGCCCAACGTCCTACGCTGCCCCAGCAGCACCGGCTGCAGCCGCTCCTTTGGTAAGCCCAACCCCGAGCTATGGCGGTTTACCAATTGGCCCAAGCATAACTCCTGTGACACCGGAAGCTGCCGCTGTCACGCCAGAAGCTGCTGCTGTCACACCGGAAATTACGCCTCCTTTAAACCTGACACCGGAACTAACCGCTGCCACGCCTGCTGAAACGCGTAGCGAACTTCCAACACTTGCACCAAGGCCGCAACGTATTCAAGGCCAAGTTGTGGCAAACTTGACAGATGATGACTTGCGCACCGTGGTGAATGACCAAGGTGCGCCGGCGATTACTAGGCGTGGCGCTCAGATTGAATTGGATGCGCGTGCAAAGGAAACAGCACCCGAAGTTGCGGCAACCACGCCGGAAGTTGCGGCAACAACGCCGGAAGTTGCGGCAACAACGCCGGAAGTTGCGGCAACCATAGCACCTAGTGTTGGCGCGGGTTCTCAGGCAGTTTTGGCAACCACGCCGGAGGTTGCGGCAACCACGCCGGAGGTTGCACCCGAAGTTGCAGCAACTACACCAACAGAGATTTCTCGTGAAACAAATAAAAACTTTATCGACATCCCCCTTAACTCCCGCTCAGAGGCATTGCCTGACTCCAACTCTGAGCCAGTGGGTGGCGTCGCTGCCGCTGACGAAGCAAGAAGAATTGCACAAGCGGACATTGACCAATGGGCTGCCACCGAAGGCGTAACTGATGCGCCTGTTTTAAACCCAGCGCCTCCACAAGAAGACGCTGCAGTTAACCAGATTGCCAACCTTCTTAATAGTCAATTTGGTAACGGAAAAATTTACGCTTACCATGATGACCAGCCTACGTCAGCAAACGGTTTTGCTCTTGGCGGTACAGCTTTTATTAATACCGCATCGCCTCAAATTAATGTTGCCAAGACCTCGCTTCATGAGTTTAAGCATACGGTCGAACAAATTGCTGAAGCTGAAACTCGACAAGGTTTAACCAACACCCCTGCTCAACAGTTTACGTCAAGCATAGAAAGTATTTTCTCTGACATGACAGAGGAGGGTAAGCGTTCTTACTCTGAGAACTTCCTCCACAGGGCCGAGCTAAATGCAATTGCGGACCCGGCTGCGCGTGAACAAAGATTGCAAGAATTATTACAGCAACCGTTATTAGTATCTGAAATGACGGCTGACTTCCTTGGCAATCGCGCTACGGATAAAGCATTCTGGCAGGACGTTGCGGCCAGTGATCCAAAAGGGTTTAAAGGTTTTGTTGACAAGTGGCTTGGGGTTGTAGACAAATTATTGGTTACTTTGCGGGGCGCATCCGTTCAAAGAACAGGCGAATCAACTAAAGTTGACCAATACATCCGCGATCTGAACAAAGCCAAGATGGTTGCGCGTGATGCATTGATCGCGTATCGTCGCGGCACGTTGCAGCAAACAACGGCAGTAAGTGGCACGCCGGCCCTAAGTTTAAAACAAGGACAAACCGATGAATCAAATATCCCCATTCGAGGCGAAGGAATACAGCCGCTTGCAGAACGAGCTGGACCAACAGCTGGTGAAGCTGGGCGCGGTGAAACCCCAAGCTACGGAAAAGCCAGAGAAGGAGCAATCTCCGTCGTTGGCAGACACTACTCGCCTCGGGTCCAAACCAGTCTAAGCGGTAAGTATTACGGGACGGGTTTGCGCGGTGCCGAAGGCAGCCGCCTGCGGGAGAGCAAAGATTCCAGACTTTCCGACCGAGTTTACTTTTACGTTGATACCGGCGAAGGCATCCGCCCTGAGAGCGGCGTTGGCCGTTTCGCTCATGAAGTCAAGCTCGATAACATCTATGACCCAGCAACCCGCTTAATCCCGCCACAGGGCAGTTCAAACGCATTTGAGTCCGCAGTATTAGACGCAGGCTTTGATGGCTACATAGCCCCGTTTGGACGTGGTGCTGCGGTTGTTTTGCTGGGACCGAAACACAACGCTGTACCAGTCAAGTCTTTGGAAACCCCGGCTTTTGCAAAAAAACAACAGGTTGCAGAAGAAGTAGCTGAACCTTCCAAACGGCAATACAAACTAGAACTTGAAAAACAAGAACGTAAAACTGCTGAAGTTGCCGAATTACCTACTGAAGAACAAGACGCGGTTTTGCGTGATGCTGCCGAATTCAACATACCCGAAGAGCAAGTTAATAAACTTTTAGAACAAGCACGCGCTATCAAAGCTCAGTATCCGGCTTCTAATGGCTGGGCACCGTTAACATTGATCGGCCTGCAAGTACCAAAAACAGAAGAAGGCAAGGAACCTAAACCTGAACTAAAGTGGCAAGCTACCCCTTACGCGTTTAACCGTCCTCCGGGCGCAACCCGTGCCCCGGCAAAAATAGATACCGCGTGGGCTGATAAGGTAACTGACCAATTTTATAAATTGGTCAAAGACATTTACACTCGGGCAGCAACTGGCGATAAAAACGCCCAGATTATTATTAGCCACCAAACTTGGTACCGTAATGTTGCGGAAATACTACGCCGTGAATATGGCGCTCAAGGCGATTTGCTGGCAGACTTATTGGGTGCGACTTCACCAAACACCCCGGTAGATACTAATTGGCGATTCTCGGTTGATATCCTACGCAGGTTTGCTCGCGGCGATTTTAATAAAGAATTGGCTAAATTTGATAAGTATGTTCGCGATGGCGGCCAACTTAAAAATTATCCAAACCAAGACAAAATTCGCCAAATAAGCGGCAAACTATACGGCATGAATTCAAACAATGCTCAACGGGCATTGCTTGATATGTGGCGAATTATTGAAGCTGGCTCAGCTCCAAAAGCCCGTAACTTTGCATTGAATTTAATTGGCCAATCGAACATGGCCACGATTGACGTTTGGGCTGCGCGTATGTTGCGTCGGGCTGCAAACTTGGTCAATGGCGTTGATCTAAATCGCATTCCGCCCCCGGCAGAACAAGGCGTAAGCGGTACGTGGAATGCTAAAGCTACGGAAGTCAGCGGCGAGTTTGGCTTTGGGGCCTATGTCATGGACAAGGTTTCCGAAAAATTGAAAAAAGACGGCATTGATGTAACGCCGCCTGACTTGCAAGCGATTGCTTGGTTTGCTGAAAAAGAATTGTGGGGGCAGAACCGTTGGACAACGGTAACCGGCGAAGGCGGGTCGTTTGAAGAAAATATCGAAGCGATGCCGGTTGAAAGGTACGTTGCTGGGTGGAGTATCCAGCAAGGCGAGAAGGTGCCGGACTCTGCTGAAGTATCTACGGCCCAGTCTCGCGTATTGGTTATGCTTACGGGCGATGATTCGGTTGTTGCGGCCCGAGTTGTGCCGACCAAGGGGTTGTACGGGAATGTGATTGAAGAGTCTTTTGATACGGAATGGACCGCTGAAAAAGACAAGCACGATCCAACCATGGCAATGGCTGAGATAGCCAAGCTGGCGCAAGAGAATGAACAGTACGATATTTTTGTTTCGCGAGTTGTTGCTCCGAATGAAGACAATGCAAATGCAAGGCCGGGCGTTGAAATTTATTTTCGTAACGCTCGGGCATTAAATGACGCAATGCCTGTGTTGCAGAAGTTTACGGCGCATGGCCAAGACGGGTTTACTATGGCTGTCGATCCACGAACAAAGGTTCAAGACAAGTATATTGGCGTGCGTTTGCAATACGTCCCAGAAATATCAGCCCGTTGGGACGAAGACGCAAGAAAAGAAATGCTGACCGAAGGCGGCCTTGAAAAGTTGCTGCAGGAAAAGTTTGAGTTGCTTAACGATATCGCTGCTGAAGTAAGCACGATGGACGGCGTGGCTTTTGCTTCAGCACAAAGATACGACACCGTTGTTGTTGGTAAGGAGAATTATGATGAGTACATTGATCGAGCAGCTGCCGGCGGAAATCGCTCGGGTAGAGGCGAAGTTTGGTTCGGACAACCAGTTCGTCAAGCAGTTGAAAGCGCAGTTGAACGGTATGAAGGAAAACGGAAACAAGTCGGCGAGGGACGTATATCGCCTGCAAGCGGTGGACTTCAGCCAAACTTCAGCACCCGTCAAGAACGAAACCGACCGCTTGCGCGAGAAACGACTCAAGTAACTTCCGTTGGTTTAGAATCCCTATTTGAAGGACTCAATGCCCGTGGCCTGAAGCGCACCCGCGCACAAGCTACGGTTAGCGCACGTCCGGATGCAACAAGAATTAATTACGTACAAGAAAATTTCTTAGACATCTTGTCTGAGCTGGAAGATTCCGGCAAGGTAAAGATTAACTGCGATTGAGGCTGATATGAGCATGCTACCTAAAATGATTATCTCCGCTGATTTAAAAGCGATGCTTGATGATGCGGTTCATTCTGAACTATACGCATCCAATCTGTACAAGCACGTTGCCAATGAATTACAGCGCCTCGGATATTTTGGTACACAAAAATTCTTTTTGCGTGAAAGCGCGGATGAATTAGTTCATTATCAAAAACACGTTGACTTTCAAAACGACGTCGGTACTGTGGCCAAGATTCCTATGATCGAAGCCATGAATGAACCAATTAAAAATTTAAGTGATGCGATTGAACTTGGTTACGAAACGGAGCTTGAGCTGTACAACAATTACAAAGATTGGTACAGCGAAGCTGATAGCGATCCAGTAGTGCAGCAATTCCTGTTACAGTTTTTAGAGGTTCAACGTACTAGTGTTGGCGAATACGGCGATCTGCTTGCACGTATCCAACTAGTAGACCAAGACAAAGCAGGTATGCTTCTTATCGATCAAGAACTCGGCGAAGGTTAAACATGACTTGTACTTACCGGTTCGTAGGCACCAACGGTAAGCAGACAGTCATCAAAGGTCAAGCTGCGTTTAAAGCTTTTCTAGCTGATGGCGGTCTGGAACAACTGCTTGGTAAAACTGCGCCTAAATTCAGCGGCAGACAAGCTGGCGTATTGGACCGCATACCTAAATTGCAGGAAGCGGCACAGGGCCTTAAAGAAGGTACTGTTACCAGTGAACAATACAACAAGCTAGTTAATAAACTAAAGCCGGTCACGCCTTATACTGACGTCCCTACGCCTGCTACGCAAGCAGACATGGAGCGCGGTCTTACCAGTGACAAGGTTGAGCGCATTGGCGTTCCATCCGAGACATTAAAAGCCGGCGATCCTGTTGGTCTTCGACTTGACATTCCAGCCTACGCTAACCACGGTGTGTGGGTGGTGTCTGTGCATGAGCAAGAAGCCGGATACTCCGCTGGCAAATCCATTGGTTATGAAAGCGTGGCCGCAGTTACTAACCCGACGTTTGGCGTAGTAGAGAAAGCCGCTCTTGCTATTGCAGGCGGCAAACCAAAAGCAACGATTGCTGTAATGAAGGGTAACTGGAAACCGGTTACGCCGAAGCAAGCTTCGACCACTGCAAAGATGGCGATGAAGAACGACAACTGGGTGCAGGTTGGTATGGACCCGACACGTCACGCTTACTTCTACGATCGTGAGAACATGAACCCAGTGGTGTCTGCTGATGAAGCTGTGCAGATTGGCCCATTGGTATTGGCAAAGAATCCGGTGTATGGAAAAAAGTCGGATTTCGCTTTTAGTAAAAAACAAAATCTTGATGCGCTTGATTTAGAAACTTTATTAGCTGAATACAGTAGGCCAGCAAAAAGCATAGACGATGCTGATAGGGCTTTAGGAAAAGGCGATCGCGTATTCATCATGCATGAAATGGCTGATGACGTTACGGAAATTTCAAGCGCCAGTCAATTAAAAGGATACACCGCTGATCAAGTAGCAATCGTTCCAGCAAATATTAAATTCAGCAAGCAACAAGACATCGGTGCTGAATTGCAAGACCGTGTCGATAATGATTTCGATGCACTGGTTGAAGAGTACAACGCGCTTGAAGGTACCGAAGGTGGCAAAGTGCTGGATACCGATATCGCACGTGAGCTGTCACCTGAATACCGGGCTGACCGTTCACGCGCAGGCGAAGTACATGAAGCCGTCAGCAAATTTATCGACAAGCTTTATTTGGAACGTATCGAGAACACCAGCCCTGATGGCGTTGTCGTGTTTATGGCCGGCGGTGGTGGGGCAGGTAAGTCCAGTGCAGGCGAATTGATAGCTGATGTATTCGAGACAGCCGACATCGTTTACGACGGCACGCTGTCTACCTACAACAAAGCCGAGAAGCGTATCCAACTGGCGCTTGATGCAGGTCAGGATGTTTATATCTCCTACATCTACCGCGAACCTATAGACGCCCTGCGCAATGGCGTGCTGTCCCGTGCCATGAAGACTGGCCGCACGGTTCCTTTGGACGGTCTGGTCAAAGGCCATGCTGGCTCCAGCGAGACGGTGAACAGGCTGCAAGAAAAGTTTGGCGACAATCCAGCGTTTAAGATTTATGCCATAGATAATTCAAAAGGTTTTGGAAAAGCGGAGCTTGTTCCATTAGAAGACATCCCCCGTGTTAAGATGGAGGGGCTTAAAGAGGAGTTTGAAAATGCGACCAATGAAGAGTACGAAGCCGGTCGAATCAGTGAAGCGGTCTACGGAGCGACCGTCGGAGAAAGTGTTGCTGCGACGCAAGCTGATCGAAAGCAAAATGAAGAAAGCGTTCGCGGAAGGCGTGAGTCTCGCAGGGAAAGAAACGCCGTAAGTTTTAGCCAGCGTAATATCTTTGGCCAACCAGCGCCGCTGGCTAACTGGACTGCGCCACTTCAAACCAAAGCAGATACCGTAATCTACGCGCTGCAAAATAAACTCATTGACACCAAGCGAGTCATTGAGGCAATCAATCAAACTGGCAAACAGATAGACGAAGACTGGAATGTTTATCTTCAGGAAGAACTATTCCACGGTCGTACTGCCAAACAAACTACTGACTTTTTGCAGACTGAACTTCGGCCATTGGTTGAAGACATGCAGAAGCGCGGCGTAACTCTTCCTGATTTTGAAGAGTACCTGCACAACCGTCATGCCGAAGAGCGTAACAAACAAATTGCCAAGGTCAATTCAAATATGCCTGACGGTGGATCAGGTATTGATACTGCCGACGCACAAGCTTACCTTGCTGGTTTAACTGCAGATCAAAAGCGCGACTACTCAGCACTGGCTGCGCGTGTTGATGCAATCAACCAGAACACCCGCGACCTGTTGGTAAACTCCGGACTTGAATCCCAAGAGACAATCGACGCATGGGAAAAAGCTTATTCGGATTACGTGCCTTTGTTCCGTGATGATGTTGACTTCAGCACTCAAGGCCCGGCAGGTATGCGCACGGGCCAAGGCTACAGCGTTAAGGGCGGTGCCAGCCGCCGCGCTATGGGTTCAAAGAAAGCCGTCATCGACATACTTGCAAACGTTGCTATGCAGCGTGAACGCACGATTGTTAGGGCAGAGAAAAACCGAGTCGCTTTATCGTTATATGGTCTAGCTGTTCAAAATCCAAATACGGATTTCTGGTTAGCAATTGATCCGGCTGGACAGAAGAACCCAAATCGTGCAATGGCCGACTTGATGACCATAGGCATCAATCCAATAGACGCACAGAACATTATCAAAGAACCGAAGCAGCGTTATGTTGACCAGAATACCGGTCTTGTGGCCGAGCGCATTAACCCTGCTATCCGCTCAAACCCCATGGTGCTTGCGGCCCGAATCGATGGCGTAGAGAAGTACGTATTCTTTAACGCCAACGATGAACGTTCGCAGCGCATGGCTTCAGCATTAAAGAACCTTGACGCTGATCAGCTAGGCTACATTACCGCGAATTTTATTGCCCCGGCTACGCGGTGGTTTGCCCAAGTGAACACGCAGTTCAACCCGATCTTTGGAGCGATTAACTTTATTCGTGACTCCAAAGGCGCAATGTTCAACCTGTCCACAACAGCAATTGCAGGTAAACAGGCAGCCGTAGCAAAAGGTTTGTTCCCCGCGATGAAAGGAATTTATCAAGCTACCCGCGCACAACGCAAGGGCGGCCCCGCAGCGGCCGGCTCTTACGCACAATTGTGGGATGAGTTCCAAGAGGTGGGCGGGCAGACTGGCTATCGAGACCAATTTATTAATTCAGAAGACCGAGCAAAAGCTTTGCAGCGAATGCTTGATCCAGCGTCATGGGCAAGCTCACCTTTGGGTAAAGTGTTTACCGCTAATGGTACGTTAAAAGTACCAATGGAAGTTGCACGCAAAACGGCAGCACCACTTTTTGATTGGCTGTCAGACTATAACGAAACCATGGAAAATGCGGTTCGTCTTTCAGCTTATAAAGTTGCATTAGATAACGGTTTATCTAAACAAGCAGCCGCCAGCATAGCAAAGAATTTGACGGTTAACTTTAATCGCAAAGGCCAAATTGCTGCGCAAGCCGGCGCATGGTATGCCTTCTTTAATGCTTCAATTCAAAGTAGCGCACGTCTCATTGAAACTTTGCGCGGCCCAGCAGGCAAGAAAATT
>Ga0114974_10001220_pt1 | contig 20404 bp, 30 predicted proteins | sample S_130206_EF_Meta_FD_87318 | JGI IMG/M metagenome (GOLD analysis project Ga0114974, IMG submission 87318) | Freshwater microbial communities from Lake Simoncouche, Canada to study carbon cycling - S_130206_EF_MetaG | ecosystem: Environmental > Aquatic > Freshwater > Lake | place: Lake... | reverse complement strand
GGAATTGACAACAGCCATCGGTCCGATGGCTCTATTAATGTCTTTTCGAATTGGATGAATGGTAAAATTCAAGTCCAAGTCTTTGAAATCTCTAACAATATCTGTGGTTACGGTTGCCATATTCTATTTATGAGTTAAGTCTGGTAAGTAATTTGTCGGAACCAATATAATTATTAGCAAGATTGGTGTCTAGGGCACCCATATTTGAAAATTCAGCTACAACTCCAAAATCTTTAAGAACCTCACCACTATTTTGAAAAAATTGAACATCGTGTGTTCTTCTAGTATCAATTAAAGTATTTGCAGTTTGAATGTGTGAAATAATTACGTTTATGGCAGCACCAGACAAACTCGAAACTGCATTACCAGAAACCATTGATATTGAATTATTCAGAGTAATGAAATCATTATAGATTATTGTATTGTTTGATTCTAGTTGTTCATTGACAAACAAGCTGGTAAAACTACCTAAAGCTGGAGAAGCATTAGAGATTCCATCAGTTTGATATGTTAAATAAATTAAAAATTTTCCATATCCTAACGCACTTTGTCTATATGGAAAATCTGCTGCAGATGTGCCACCATCTTCAATTAAATTTACAGTAAGATTATCCGTATGGGATTTAAACGAATCCAAAGTTATCATGTAACTATTGGCAGTATTTGCTAATTTTGCACCTTCACCATAAACAGCAAAAGGAAAAGTAATATTACTTGAAGTTGCAGTAATATAAATTAAGTTTGCGTTTGCAGACATTGTTGTATAGACGTTTGCGGTTGGATTTTTATAATACCCATCCGTGTCAGAATTTGCAAGGTCAGTTACTTGCCATTCATTCGGTAAAAAACTTGGGGCTGTATTTAAATGCCCAATTGCATCCTCCGACAAAGATAGTATGCCTGTATTATTAGCATCAAAATTAAAACCTAATCTTCCATATACGCTTGCCATTTTATTTCCTTTTCATAATAAATTAAGCCACAGATGCTTTAATTTCACCAGTACCAGCTGGTCTATGTATCAATCGTTTAACATAGTTAAGTATATCAGATTGCCATATCGCACCACCAATAATTGTTGAACTATACAATGATGAAACATAAGGCGCAAAAACTTTAATACCAAATGTTCCAGAACCCACAGCAAAAACAGAGCCAGGTACTGCTATTGGAATACCCAATGATAAACCACCTTTTACTGAAACAAAACCAAATGGTCCAGCAAAAACACCGCCACCTCCAATAATATTTCCAACCGCATCATACTGTAAATCACCATCAGCAATAAGTGTATCACAAGTAACTGTGCCATCCACATCCATTGAACCTTTAAGATTCATATCTGAACCAATTGTGATATTGTCAGCAGCACCGAGATACATGGTACCACCAATATTTTCATCTGCGGTAATTGCAACATATTCATCACCAGAAATCCTTATATCACCTTTGACACGGGTTTTCATTTTACCAGCAACTTGTAAATTATAATCACCTTTTACATCTAGATTATAATCACCACGAACTTCCATATTGCAATCACCGATAACGGTTACACTACAACGTCCTTGAATTAAAACGCATTTATTTTTAATTGTAATTTCATAATCATCACCGAATACTTTATGGACTTGGTCACCATTAGGATGCATTTCAAAAAAGGTTAAACTTTTACCGTGTTGTAAACGAATACGTTCACGGGTAGGTGTATCATCCATTTCAAATAGATGTCCACTCTCAGTTTGTTTTGCATCATTATAAGGATAAAGCGGCTGATAAGATGTGTTTGCAGCTGATTCTGGTTCTGTCCAACCCGCATCAATTGCGAGGCTGGGTACGTTTCCTAATTCTGGTGTTGTTGCCATATTATATTGCCGGTTTCGTTAATGTCATAAGTTGGTCATTCAAATAGTTTCTATCGGGATATCCAAACTGTGATAATTTATTTTGGTCAGCAGTTTCTATATCCGATAAAGAAGGGCTCGAGGCACTAAATTGTTGTATTGTGGTATTGGCAGCATTCAATTCAGATTGACTAACAGGAACTATTAATCCAGCTGTTGCAGCAATAGGAATTTCAACTGCTAATGTTGTAGCCTCCACAACCTTTTTTATTGTTTCTCCAGTTGCTTTAGCCGCATCTTTGGCGGCCGCAATCAATTCTGAAAATTCACTAGTTTTATCACCACCACTTGTTGCTTCTGATATTATATCACTAAAAACACTTCTAATTAACTTTAATACTCTCGCTAAACAATCAGCAAGTAGTGCTAATAGAGCAGCTGGCAAACTTAAAAGCCATTGTATGAAAGCACGAAGTTTTGTGATGTAAGCTAAAACATATCTTTCAAAATCAATAATTGGTTGTATAATTTCTCTATTGATTCTTCTTAGTTCAGCCGCAAAAGCTCTTAATCTGCTTATAACATATGAAAATTTACCTGTTCTATCACTTAAACCTAAAAATTTCATTATTTTTTTAATAGATTCTCTTATAGCTGCACCAATAGCTTTAGTGTAGGCCTTCAAAGCAATATTTTTTTGCATCTCAGAAATAAAATCGCAAACGTGTGACCGTTTTTTATTTGTTTCATCAATACAGGTATTGTTAATCTTACCATAAGAAGTACCTGGAGTGTTTGATGGTTCTCCAGATTGTGGTGCATCACCTGTGCGAACACATACGGGCGGTGCATTTTCTTTAATGTTTCCATTACTAATAACAATTATGCCAGCCTTTCTTACATCAAAAACAGCATCTTGAACTACAACGCCAGACCTTATCGAAGTTACAGCAGCGTTCATTGAATTGTTGAACACTGTACCACCAAACGGTGTGTTAGCACCTGGATCCACAGGTGTAGGAGTTTGTGCAGTTGCATTGTTGAAGGCTGTACCACCAAATGGACTGGTTGCACCTGGAGCCACAGCAACCACAATCGGTTCTACAACCGGAACAATCGCCGGAGGGTCTGCCTCTCCTACGACCAGACGGCTGGCAAGCTCGCTGTTACCTGCGCCTGCAACAATTGGTATGAGTTCAGCCATTTAAATTATTCCTCATGGTTTTAGTCCTGGTAAAACACCCATCATAACGGGAATTTGAGCTTGCTCACCATCCATAAAAAATCCAAGAACCCAATCACCAACTCTTGGTGCAGAGAAATTCTTTGAATTGTTAAGTGGTATTAAGGCTTGAGCCCAAGGTAATTTCTCTGTTGGTAATATAATTGAATTTTCATTGTGCCATCCAAAAATACGAACTTGACAACGGCCAACAGCCATTGGATCAACACGGTTTTCCACAACACCAACCCACCATATAAATCCATTTTTACCTGCAAAATTTGTATTCATCACATTAATGTTGCTGTTAGCAACTCATCTGTTAATCGTTTAAAGAAAGGTCTATTTGTAGAATCTGTGGCTACTTCAATAATTGTTTCGTGCATATCACCTTTAATCATTTGTCTTGCTGCTGTAACTATATATTTACCACTCAAGGTTTCATCGATAGCTTCACCAGCGTCTGGTTTTATTGACTTTACTGGCATAGTTAAATTAATTACAGAACCAGATGTGATACCAAAATTACCAGGTAAATTCAAATGTATTGTTGTTTGTAACAAGTTTGTGAATATAGGAGCTCTTTGAAACACATATGCATGAGTGTCATTAATAATTATTCCTGTTTTCGGATCATTTTTTTTAATCCAAGGTGATGCACCACGAAAAGATTGAAACGCATACAATGAAACTTTAGAATCAAACATCTGTGCTGAATCAAGGCCATCTTTATTAACAGCACCTGTAAAATTTGGATACTTGTTTAAATGTGATTGTGTTTTGCCATATGTCTGTTGAAAATCTATTTTGTTAATACTAACTTTTCTTGTTAGTGGGTCTATGCCAATAAATTTACCTGCATAAACACCATTTTTTATATTTTCAATCAAATCGTTTGAACTAACTATTTTAGCTTCACGAGCACCATAAAACTCCTTACTGCCAGACGTAGGAAGGTTTTTTGGTTCAAAATTAATATTCATTATTGGTGGTTTTTGAATTAATTCTGATAATGAAACAAAATTATAGCCATACTTGTTTTCAAAAAACAAAAAGTTAGGCAAAGATTCGAAATCAATTGCTTTCTTACACAACCATTCCATTGTGTCAAATGGTGATAAACCTGGAATAACCACAGTATGCACACCTTTTGTTGTTCCTATTTTGTTTATTCTATTGTTAGGAACCGAAAGATAATTTCTTAAAACGACATTAACAATATCACTATATGCACCAGTAAATGATTGATTTATTTTTTGTTGTTCTGAATATACCATTTCATCTGAAGCAAAATATAAAACATAAATTTCAGAATTTTGATTTATGTTTTCTCTTCCACTTAATTTGTAAATTCTAAATGTTTTTTTAAATGTTGTTGCATCACTTTCAGATTCTTCACCTTTTGTGATTTCCATTGAAATGTATTCACTACCATCCAATACAAGTTTATTACATAAACCAATTGCATCTTGGATTAAAATATCACCACGAACACAAGGCATAAACATACTATCATATATGTTTATTTCTTGATAGACACCTGTAATATTTACGCTGCCCAATTTTGTGATAAGTGTTAAATCCTTTATCTTAAATTGAGTTGCTTGTGTTAGATTAAGACTCATGTGGTAAATACAACTTTCAACTCTTGTTCAAGAGCATAAGCAAATTCTGGTTTCAAAATTTTAATTTGCCTTTTTGTTTCATTCTCATCAATTTCATATGTGTAATACGATATTGATTCTTTAGATGTGTCAATTTTAATTTCATTCCCATCATTAAGTATTTTATTAGTTGATGATGTAACTACATTGGCATATGTATTAGCGTCAACACGAACTTTCTTTTCAGAATAATCACCTGTTCTTATTGTTGTTCTTTTTTCAACAGAATAATATGAATGTGTATTTTCTTGAGCCCACATTAAACCGGTTTGACCGGCAGCTGTGTTTGCATTTGCCGTATATTTGTCATTAATAAATGCTGTTAGTGTTCTATATTCTAATGGCCAATCATATTGAGGATCAACAATATCATTCATCATCAAAACAATCCAATGGCGTTCAGGTGAATCATAAATTTTTGATGCTATGATTTCTGGTGTATCACTTTCTTGAATACTATATTTTTCATAAATTGATGTATTGTCTTTGAATGATTGTTCAAGCGAAAAACGGGATATGATGTTTGTAACAACATCAATACTATAAGTAGTATTCGCTAAAGTATAATAAGTTTTAGGAAATTTGCTAAAGTATTTTGCCATAGATTAAAGTATATTTTGGTCAGTAAGTTCTCTTTGAGTAGCAGCAATACCTGCATCAGCAGAAAATCTATTAGCAACACCTAATAAAGGACTTCCTTTGACCAAGTATTCAGTTTCTTTAAATGATAAACTCAAACGAATGCCAACTGGCATACCGGTTCTACCCACATCAGCAAAAGGTTCACCCTCAACTTCATATGTAGCAAAACCACCTGGTGCATAATCTGTTGTTATATTTGTTAAAACACAAGTTGAAATTTTTGGTATATTTGGATTGACTTGGCCGTTGTAATAAAAGGAGATATCAAATTCGGAAGGAGGATATAAAAAATAACCACCACTATTTTTAACTAATTCTGGTGCTTGATGAAATCTTAATTTATTAATAATATTTTGAACTTCTAATGCTTCTTGTTCGGATCTTGGAAACATTAAAAAATCAAATTGAAATGTTCTAAATTCTGGTGAAGAATATAATAATTCAAGCATTGGATTTTGAACTTTACCACCACTTCCAGCAGTAAACAAAATTTGACCAACGGGACCAGCACCTTGAAGTAAAGTGTTTAAAATAAATGGTGAAAGATTACTCATCATTGCTCTTGTAGTATTTTTATCACCACCACTTTTATAAGTATCAGATGCAGAATTTAAAACCGAAAGTGCAGTTTGATAACCGGTACCACCAGGCCTCAAATCACTATATCCCTGATTGTATGCAAAATTTAGACTACTTGGCATATAAAGAGCAATTGTATCAGTTATTCTACTGATGGTTCTTACACCAATATTAGCATCTACGTTGCCAAGAAATTGTTTTAAACCATCACCCACACCAGCAGCACCTTCTTTAGCTACATTTGGAATTAAGGGACCCAAAACATTAACAATTGGTGCAGTATACGTCTTAATTGCTTGGCCAATAGGTGATGAAACTACCGCATCTACCGCACCTTGTGCAATTTTTGATGCATTAGCTAATCCTGCAGCAGTATCATATCCACCATTTTGTTGAGCGATTGATTTTCTATTTGCTAATACTGAAGGTAAATCCGATCCAGCTCTAGTGCCAGGAAATGATGTAAAAGTTTGCTCATTAATGTTTATAAGTATATAATGACCTTTATCAGCCGAACCCAAATCGATTGGATATTTAAGCAAATTGCTTTGATATTTTGAATCACCAGTCAAAACACTATTTCCAGTTCGAGCACTAGTACCGAAGCTGATGCCACCACCAAGAAGGTTAAAAAGTCCCATTGAGATTCCTATAAAAGTTTACTAGATATTTATATGACATTCGGTAAGAAAACCTATAAGGGTCGGTTCCAACCCAAAAATCCAAAGAAATACAATGGTGATGCAGATAACATCATCTATCGTTCTACATGGGAAGTGCGTGTTATGAAGTGGCTGGATGAACATCCAAACGTGATTTGGTGGGCATCTGAAGAACTGCCGATACCATATAAATCACCGCTGGACAATAGGATGCATCGCTATTTTCCAGACTTCATTGCTAAAATTAAACAAAAAGACGGTTCCGTAATGACTTATATTATTGAAGTGAAACCGTTAGAGCAAACCAAAATGCCCATTCAAAAGAAGAAAACTCAACGATATATCCGTGAGGCTGCAACTTATGTTGTAAATCAAGAGAAGTGGAAAGCTGCGGATATCTTCTGTCAGGAACATGGTTGGAAATTCATGATTATGACTGAGAAGGAGCTAGGTATCTAATTTCAAAGCGGACACCGATACTTATAAGAAAATATCAAATTTTGAAGGTAATAATGAGGTTTAATTTACTGACATAAATAGACAATGGCATATCTAATAGAACGAATAAAACAACAGCTTGCAAAATCGGGTTATGAACCTAGGACTACTGCCGCAAGAGATTGGTTAAGGTCTAAGATTAAAGACTTGAAACCAACTCGCCAAGCGCTCCTAAACGACAAGGAACGACTTAAAACGAATACTATAATTGGACGTATGTATTTCTATTACTACGATCCAAAGTTAAAAGATGAGTTGCCATACTACGACAGGTTCCCATTGGTCATACCAATAGAACGATACCAAGATGGTTTTTTAGGGTTAAATTTACATTACATAAGCCCAAGGCAACGCATTGAACTTTTAGATGCCCTAAGTGATTTTGCGACTAATTCAAAATACGATGAAACGACAAGATTGAGATTAAGTTGGAACAAATTAAAAACTGTTGGTAGAACTTTCAAAGCAAAACCTTGTGTAAAGAGATATCTTTTTAAGCACGTTGATAGTAGGTTTCTTGAAATTACCGCAGACGAGTGGGATATTGCTGCATTATTGCCATTTCAAAACTTCCAAGGTGCAACTGCAAATAAAGTATACAACGATTCTAGGAATAAATTCTAATGCCTTTTTCACCACAATTATTTTTATCAAACATTAAAGCTAAAGATGGATTGGCAAGACCATCAAGGTTTGATGTTATTCTTCCTATACCACCATACATTAACAATTTTATATCTCAATCACTTTTTGAAAAAATATTGAATTTACCTAATGTATTGATTGCTGACATTACAAGTGTTGTAAATGATGCGTTAGGTAATTCTCCCTCATCAGAACAATCTAAAACATCAAATCCATCAATCAGTAGATACTTGGCACTTCAATGTGAAGCTGCAGAATTTCCTGGTAAAACATTGATGACACAAGAAGGTAAAGTTTATGGACCTAGTTTTAAAGTTCCATACTTAACACAATATGGTGATACGAATTTAACTTTTCTTTGCACTAATGAATTCTATGAAAGAAAGTTATTTGAAAGATGGATAGAAGCTATCAATCCTTCAGATACAAATAATTTAAGATTTGCAAAAGGTGAAAAAAGTAGATACCTAACAAACATAAAAATTATTCAGTATGATGATTTTATCAAACGAATTTTTGCAGTCGAGTTAGTTGATGCTTTTCCTATTGCAATTGGACCACAATCTTTAAATTGGACAGAAGATAACTTTCATAGATTGTCTGTTCAATTTGCTTATCAGAGATACAATGTTATTTACGAAGGTAGTTATGACCTTGTTGGAGCTGCTATTGAATATTTTGGTGCTAAAGGTGCCAGATTATTTGACATAGAAGGTCAAAACCTGCGTGATGACATAAATAGACTTTTTGAAGAAAATTTTTAATTTAATGGAGATACAATATGTTACCGAAAATTGATGTGCCTGTTTTTAGTATTAACTTAATATCAACTGGTAAAGAAATTAAGTTTAGACCGTTTACGGTCAAAGAAGAAAAATTGTTTTTAATGGCTAACGAAAGTAATGATTTAAAAACAGTTATCGATACAACAAAACAAGTTTTGAATAATTGTATTATTTCGGAAGTTGATATTGATAAATTGCCTGTGTTTGATATTGAATATTTATTTTTAAATATCCGTGCAAGGTCGGTAAGTGAAATTATCAACTTAAATTACAAATGTAATAATGATATCAAAAATGAAGAGGATGAAGGCACACATAAGTGTGGTCATACCGTAAAAATTGATGTAAATATTTTGGATATCAAACCAAAGACTGATGCAAAACAAGAAACCAAAATTCAGATTACTGATAAAGTAGGTATGGTTATGAAGTATCCAAACTTTGATACTTTGAAGAAATATGAAAATGTAAATCAAGCCGATGTAATTATGAAATTAACATCCGATTGTATTGAATACATTTATGATGATGACCAAATTTTCTATGCAAAAGATACTCCAGAAGAAGAATTGATTGAGTTTATTGAAGGTATGCAAAGTAGAGATTTGGAAAAAATTAAAAACTTCTTTGATAATATGCCAAAGATTTCAAAAGATTTAGATTTCAAATGTGGCAAATGTGGACACGAAGAAACAATTACCGTGGAAGGATTGGAAAGTTTTTTCGTCTAAGTTTTGGTTATGAAAATTTAGGTAATTTCTATCAAACTAATTTTGCAATGATGCAACACCACAAATACAGTTTGACTGAGCTTGAAAATATGTTACCTTGGGAAAGAGAAGTTTATGTTGGTTTGCTAATGAAGCATCTTGAAGAAGAAAAAGAAAAAATGAAAAATAGAAGGCAATAATAAATGGCTACTAATAGACTTGCACAAATATTAGAACAAGAATATAAAACAAAAGGCATCGTAGGTGGTGCTGTTTCGGCTCTTAGTAAACGCTCAAGAGAGAAAATGGATATTCGAAATTCACTCTTTAGTGGTAGTGGATTGGGGTCTACTATTGGTACTAAAATATTTGGCAAAGGCTATTCTGCTACAAGAAGAACACCTTCATCAGCAACATCACCATCGTTAGATGGTGCTTCTAATGAATTATTAGAAAAGATTAATAAAAATAGTAAAATTGCAGCAAAAAATAGTGTTGTCTTTCCTGCAATGGCCAGAGATATGAATTTGATGCGTATGAATATGCAGAGGCTGGTTAGATTAGCTGGTGGCACTCCATCAACAAAATCGGATATGTTTTTCAAAAGAGCAGGCGACAGAGAAAAGCAATATAATCAGCAATACGGAAAAGCTTCTTCTTCATCATCATCTAGTGGTGGTGGAGGTTTGTTAAGTAGTCTAGGTTCAATAGGCGGAAGTTTGTTGGGTGGCCTAGGTTCAATAGGTGGAGGTCTGTTAAGCATAGGTGGTTCTATACTTAGCGGCATAGGAAGTTTAATTGGTGGTGTAGCTGGAGGTATTTTCAGTATTATTTCCGGAGCATTGGGTGGATTAGGACCTTTAGGCATTATACTAGGTGCTGCCGCTGGATTTATGATATATTCGATTGCAAAAAGTATTGATTTTGAAAAAATGGGTGGTGATTTTAAGAAAATGTATAGTGATGTTTCAACAAGTATTAAGAATTTTTTTGGTATAGAGGGTGATGGTAAAGGTGGTTTACTTACAACATTTGCAGCTGCATTAGATAAAACATTTAAAACAACAATGTTTTCTAGCACTTTAGATAAAATGAGTAAAATTATGCAATCCGCATTTGATAAAATAACTGATGTTACCATAGGTTCTTTTAATTTCATGTCGGGCGCTTTAGTTGCATTGGCTAACGATATGAAAGGACATTTTTTACAATTTCTTGATGAATATGGTGGATATATCATTGCTGCAGCTGCTGGTGGAGGCGCTTTAGCTTTAGGTGGTGGTCGAGGCGTTGGCAAGGCGGCCGTTAAAGGTGGCGCTAAGGCTCTCTTGGGAATGTCCAGATTTCTTGTGGCCAATCCGGCTGTAGGTTTAGCTGCAGCTGCTTTAGGTGTAACTGCTTATGGTTTATCGGAATTAGCACCAACTGAGCAAGAAAGATTGACAAAATATATTCCAGAGCAAAGAAAAAAAGCACAAGACGCAATCGCAGCACTCAAGAATAGTGGATCAATTCATCCAGATAAAGAAAATTTGATAAAGAACCGGGAAGCAGAGCTTAAAAAATTAGATGAAGAAGAAAAAGAACTTTTACTAAAAGCACAAGAAGCAGAAAAAAAGAGAGAAGAAAGAAGAACAGACCATTTTTCTAGGTACATGGAAGCTAACAACGTAAGTCAAGAAATTAATAAAGCCGGAGATAAACGTGAGAGTGATAATTCACCAAATAAAGTGGGCGGAATGAATTCAGCAAGATTATTCAATAAGCAAAAAAGAGAAAATTCATCAAATTCACCAACTGCTCAAGGTCAAATGGGCGCATTATTAGACCTTATCGGTGCCGCTGAAGGAGCAGGAGATGGTTATGATGCTGCAAATAAAGGTAAAGCTGGTGATATGCCTGGAGGATATCCAGGTTTATCGGGACTGACCGTAAACGATGTAATGAAATTACAGTCTGACGGCAAAATTTTTGCAGCAGGACGATATCAAATAATTCCAGGAACCTTAGCTGGATTAATGGCTGGTGGAAAAGCTGGTGTTAAGGGTAATGATTTATTTAACGCTGAAACTCAAGACAAATTAGCAACAACACTAATTGACGCTCGAATAAGAGCGGGCGGTGGTGATCCATTTAAAACACAAATGGAATTAGCTAAAGAGTTTGCTGCTATTCCTCGTCCCGATACAGGAGTATCTTATCATGCAGGTAAGGGAAATAACAAAGCTTCAATTTCAACTGCACAATTGCAATCAGCTTTAACAGGTGAAACTACACGCTCAAATGTTGCGGCAGCTCAAAAACAAAAAGAAGTGGCAGCGGCAGCTGTCGAGGTGGCCGAGGCTGCTAAACCATTATTTACTCAAGAAGATTTAACAGCTCTCGCAAATGCTTTAAAATCTCAATCAATGGCAAATGGTGGAGGTGGAATGACTCAAGCCGCACTTGTTTCTAAGGCAACACCATATGAAAGAGATTTCTATATGGGTGTTGTGAGAGCGAGAGCTCTATAAACAAAAAACCCCGCCGAAGCGGGGTTTTCTTTTGGTTGATACTATATCAAATTATTGATTTGCTAAAGACTTGAAGTAATCCAAATCTTCATCTGCAACCACTTTATCGAGGACTTTAACTTCATCTTCGGTAAAACTTCTCAACTCAACATCTTCAGCTTTGATAGATGAAGCAACACCCTCAAAACCAAGAACTTTATCAAGACGAGATTTCAATTGGTCATATGGTTTGAATTGTTTCTTCTCAGTAAATTCTTTGAGAGAGAATTCTTTCTTCCACAGTTCTTCCAATTTAGCATCATCACCATCTAAAAGAGCAGACTTATCTGCAAATTCAGATTTATCATAATTACGATAACCTTCAACATTACGAATCTTCAATTTGAAGTTAGCACCTTCCCACATATCAAATGGATTGACAGGAGATTCATCAGCAAATTCGGGATTCATTGCTTCAGTAATCTTGTCAAAGATTTTCTTACCAAACTTAAACAGTTTGATTTGACCTTCATTTTCAGGATTGCTAGGGTCAGATACCACAAGAATATTAGCAATGTAAGAAAGCTTACGCTTCTGCTTACGAGCTACATCTTTGTTGGCTTCAATACCAGAATTCCATAATGTATTATTGTGCTCACATACGGGACACTTTTCATTCAAGGTTGTCAGACAATTATCAATGTACCAACCGCCAGGTCCCTGAAATCCATGTGAGAACACACGAACCCAAGGCAAAGCTTCGTCACCATCAACAGCGGGTGCAGGTAGAAACCGAATAACGGCCATACCATTACCAGACTTGTCAACGCTGGGTTGCCACATTCTTGTATCGTCTTTGGAACCAGCCTCAGAATTGGACTGGGTAGAAGCTTCAATCGCCTTGGTCAGTTTGTCCATGGAAGAACGATTGCGCTTTAAGTTTGCAAAACTACTCATAGTATTTCCTTTCGTATAACGGAGTATTAACGGTGTATAAACGACTTATCCACATAAAACATAGTATATCATATATTTATGTTCTTTTCAAGCAGAATATCTAACAACATCATAGTATTACCGACATCCTTGTGATGAATACCTATTCCGCCTGCTTTGTTAAAGGCATCAATAACATCTAAGGTATCATCTATTAGTATGCTATCGGGAGTGGCAAACTCCGCCTTTAATGACCTGCCTGCAACAACATTTACTTTCCATGTTGGAGGCAAATGAGAACTTCTTTCTTTAATCCATTTCTTTTTTTGATTTGTTACCTCATCATGGTATTTTCTTCCACCTGATGAAGTTAAAATTTCAACATCATTGAAATGATTAATTAAATAATTGATTAATTCTGGACCACCTGGCCAAAATTCAAGACTCTCGAAATTTTTACCTTCAATAAATGAAGTCCAGTTTTTACTAAATTCTTTTCTATCCCTTGAAGTACCAGGATGTTCACGAAACAATTCTATGTATCGTTTTTCAAAATTGGCAATTACGCCATCCATGTCCAAATAAATTTTCATACTATTCCATAAACAATTAAAAGTTTTTCAACAAGAAGATAATAAGCCCAAAACGGAACAATTATGGAAAACAATGTTGACCAAAATCCTTCAGCTATAACTACACCAGCAACCCACGAAAAAAACAAAAATAAACCCACTAATGTTTTAAAACTATCTCTCATACAATCACCTCTTTTAATTTCAATTTAAATTTTTCATTATCAAACGGAACAAACGGAGTATACTTCAACATCTTTAACCGGTAATCTGGCCATCGAATGGTATCGGCAATTTGTTGTTCCCACATCGGAAAGAAATTGAGTAAGGCATTTAATATGACAAGAGTTTCAGGTTGAATTTCTTTCCGAAAAGTCATCAATAGAAGCACAGGGTATTCACCATCCAAACACTTTAGGACCTCATTAGGATCATCTAAATCATCAAAGATATACTTGCAGTCATTCTCAAAACTATACGTTATGGATTGCAAATATTTCATTCGCCTTAGGTAATTTACCTCAGATTCAGCCTTCAACAAATCACCTGCCCAAGTTTTTTCATTGACAATAAAGTTGCCTACAAGAAAATTGATGTAGTCATCCTGATTGTATTTTCTTGAGAGTTTGTAGAAGTGATATTTGTCTTTACGATTCTCAAAACTATTCACAGAGATATTTGACTTCCCATTGTATTTAAAGTAGTCATATGTCTGTTGTGAGAAGTGAAGTTTTAGTGAATTGTAAAACGAAAATGCCTCATAACCTGTCATATTGGAAGTCTTGAACTTTTTTCTTTCAACATATTATTGTCCATTGCATCGATATGAATTTTAGATTTGAGGTTGGCATTTACTAATGTAGCTGCCACCTCAATCTCCAATCCTGATTCTTTACAGTAAACAGTAATGGCTTCAATGTAATTGTAATCGGTTTCCGAAACCAACTTATCAATCTCTTTGGCAAATTTTGCCATTTCTTCTTTAGTTGGCATTTTGTCCTTTTGTGCTAAATGCACCTGCGCTTGGTGAATTCAAATCACCATCATAAATGGAGCTTGATTCTTCTATATGCCACTCGGGTGGTTCACCATAATAATCTTCATCTTGCACAAAATCTAAGGTGCCTGTTGGATGAAAGCCTGAACCACGAAGAAACATTTCAAAATGTTGTAAAACATCAGGAAGATAATCTGCACTAAATTCAATTGTTGTTTCGGCAGAGTGTCCAGAAATGTTGTCAATCTGTTTAAAAATGTATTTCATAATATAAAGTTCCTTTTACTTCTTTGATTGTGGTATTGCTGGTGTGTTTCCGTGCGTGATTGAGTATGCTACGCAAATAGCATCATCATGTGCGGCATAAGAACATCTAACAGATAATGGGTCAACACCCTTGCTCATAGCTGTTTCAATATTTCTTGCCATCAATGACCTATCATTAAAACTGTAAATTGCCAAACTAATGATACCTGAGGTCATAATGATTGTAAATGAAATAATAAGATTTGTTATATTATTTTTAAATTGTTCAAAGACATTATTCGTTCTCATATTCCAGAAAATTCCTTCTTGTTGTCTAAATCACCAGGCTTCATGTAGAAGATGTGGCGACCTATTACGGTTGTTTTTGGCAATTTCCAACCGGGGTTAACATAATCAGCATGATAGTATGTTGCGCCTTTTGTAACATCTACCAACTTATCATAGTTTAGGAAAATATCAATTGATAAATTCAATACGTCATTATACAACGAAGTGTGCTTCATTGTCAATAGTTTTGAGGTAAAGAATGGCTGACATACCCAAGAAAATTGACACACAACTTTACCCGATGGATGAATAATCTTTTGTTTTACAACATCACATATATCATCGGCATATCTACCGGATACGACACGATTAACTGTGACCATACCAACGGCAATTTGGCCTTCTCTACTCTCATGTCCAGCTTCTAGTAAAATATTTTCAGCTAAACATTCAACTTGTTTTTGTGCTGGTGGTGTTAACTCACTAAATTTAATACCATGAATTAAATATTTTTGATTGCTCTGTGCTGTCATTGCCACTAAAAATAAAAGGCAAGACATAAAAATACTAGCAATAATGATTCTGTTGCTTTGCATATTTCTCCTTTTTGTTAAAGGAGGCACACCCATGGACGGGCGTGCCGCCGCCCATCAGGTAGACTTTTTGCTATTAGTCTTTGTATCTAGAGGGATGTTTGAAACAAAACCATTAAGCGATTGAGCCTTTGCAATGATTTCGGTTTCTGATGGAAAAGAAGGGAATCCTGGATGTTCAGGCAACTCTCCACCATTGATTTTAGCAATTTCTAATTTGGCGTGCCAAGTATTGCTAATTATTTCACGCTTACCGTAGTAGTCATCGGTCAGCATATCTTTCGCCATTTTTAAAAGTTCAAGGCGAATCTCGAACGGTGTCATATTTGACATAGTTTACTCCTAGTGTGTTTGTGTGTACCAGCATTTTTGTGTGATTGCTGGTTACTTATTTAGTGTTTAGTAAGCCCAAGAAACAAAAGAATGCCTAGTTCCTTTTTTTATGGGTTCGACTCTATGTGGATATAAAAAGATGGATGGAAAAATCATTACAGAACCAGCTTTCAATTCAATAACTTTATCTTTCCACATAACAAATTCACCACCTTCATAATCATCATTTAATACACCAACAAAACTCATTATTGGAATACCTTTTGTAGTGCCATCAAACATAGAGTGAATGTGGTCACAATGTTCAGCCATCAATCTATCTTCTGAATATTTGTTGAATCGTATACCGGAATATCCTGCCCATGTGCTGTACCATGGAAAGTTTAACTCAGTAAGATAACGAGCAAAACCATCCCAAACTCTTTGCATCAGATAATCCCGTGGTGTAACCTTTGCATATGATACATCCAGTTCTCTATCACCACTTTGAGTTCCGTAAGTTCCAGTTGTTGATTGATAAAATGTATGTTGATTGAAAGTGTTCGCCATAACTGGCGATTCAAGTTCTTCAATTGTCCTTTTGCAAATTTCTGCATCAAGCCAATTATCATACACCTTAACATATGATTCTATATTTTTATCCATAATTAATCCCAAAGGCCTTCATAGTATTTACCGAACAAACGATATCCATTTGTGATTCGTTTTTGTACCAATTGCATACCTTCAACATCTAATTTATAGGTGTGATTTGGTCCATCAAGCCATTCATACATTGTTGCTTTGCCGTTTTCATCCCATTGACAAGCAACTGTTTTCTTATCGAATTCACCAGAACTAAACTTTTCTTGCCATGTTGTGTCATCAACTTTACATTCAAAGGCAAAAATCATTTCATCAAGAACATAATCCCAGCGTTTGAAATGATTCTCATCAGTATCATATTCATTTTCTTTTGGTGGTGCAGATGTTGATTTCAGTTCTTCCGGCACATCTTCATCATCAACAAAAGGTGCGCCGTGTTTGGTTTCTTTTAACTGTTTCAACATTGGCAGAATGATATCTGCTAAAGTGTGGTCCATTGACCATGTATCATATCTATCAATCTTCACATAGTTGATTTGTGGATGAACAAAATCAAAAAACTTCATCCATGCTTTGCAAAATGGTGTTAAGAAGTTAACCCATTTATCGTATTTGTGACCAGGAATATCTTCATGGTTATAAAACACATCATCATCTTTTTCCCAAAAGCAAACTGCTTTGAGAATATTATAGGGTGATACCCAATGATGGCGATAATTACTTTTATAAATCTTCACAATTTCTCCAAAATAAAGGCGGTGGTTTTATTGAGACCACCAAACTCTCTTACTTAGAAACTACGAGTGTATTGTAGACGCCAAGCATCTTTTTCTTCATCGCCGTATGAACGACTCCAACGAACAGCTACTGCATCTTGTTTAGTGAGTGCATAACCTACCGCTGTATGAACACGGGTTGTTTGATAATTGTTTGTGGTATCAAACGCATTGCGATAACGAGCACCAACATCACCAGTAAAACCAGCACCAAGAGGGATTTTAACTCCTGCGTCAACTGCATAGTGGCTGAAATTTGTCGTGCTAGAAATTCTCTCACCCAAACGACCGCCAACATAAAAAGCACCGATAGATTGCTTCACACGAACTTCCATGCCTTGAGTAATAGAACCATTACCAAATGATGTTTGGCTATTTTCCATTTTGATACTATAATCGGTAGAACCATCTTTAGTACCAATAACAACGGCTTCTTTAATATTTGATGCCTTTGTTGAACGATTAGTTTCATCAGAATATTCTAATGAACCATAACCTTGAGCCATTACGGTAGAACTGATTGCCAAAGTGGCCAAAAATAAACTTAACTTTTTCAAAATAAAACTCCTTAGTTGAAATATATGAAAGGTTATTCGCTATGCTGGGAACCAATCGAAACCATTTATTAGATATTACCGATTTGCAATATACATTGTAATTTCAAAACCGAAACGCATATCCGTTGCCGTTGGTGTAGACCATTTCATATTGATTCCTTTTTTTAGTTATGAAATTGGTTGGTTATTCTGTTACGAGGAAACCAACCGAAACCCTAAGCAGTGTTTAAGCTGCTAATGCGTATTCGCTATCGTTTGCGTTTACTTGTTTTGCTTGATTAACGGTCATCGCCTACCGTGTTGCCGTCTCCGATATTTTGCCCTGTCGAAACTATGCACCCCCATCAGAAGCATACCCATTAGAGCCCATAAAATGGTTTCTTTCATCTAACACATACACTTCTGGTGGAGGTGGGGGGATTTGCACCCCCGTCCAGAACACCTTCTCTTTGAAGGGATTACAACAATTTAAACCATTATAACAAACTAACTTCAACCTGTCAAGAGTTTGCCGTGATAATTGCCGACAAACTCTGTTAACTGTTTAATATATTTAGATTTTTCTCGGACAAAGATTTGTGGCTGGCCATCTTCAACGGCAATTGCCACAACGATTTGTTCAATTTCTTTACCTGTTATTTCTTCAAACATAATTGCATATGCTGTGCATTGCATAAAGTAATTCTGTATCCAATTCTCATTCTTTTCTTTAGAAGCACTCTTGTAATCAATTACAGATATCTTTCCATTCCATTCTGCGATACAGTCATTTCGACCAGCAACTCGCAATTTATCAGAATACAAAGATTGTTCAATTGCATACACATCGCCAACATTATCATCAATATGAGATTTCAATTGAAGAAACAATTCTTTAGTGTCAGGCATTAGTGATTGCCTATATTGAAAATCTATTTCATTCAATAGATATTTCTCACAAACAGTATGTAGTGCAGTACCACGGCGAGCTGCTTTTGTGCTTATTTTGTTTGCTTGTTCATTACCAACTCTTGCACGCCACTCAAGAATTCCTTTTTTACTGTATTCAGAAAGAACAGTAGTGATAGAAGGATACACATTTCCTTGCGGTGTTGTATATCTTCTACCATCTTCAGTTGTTACCGCTTTCAATTCAAAATCTAATTCTGGTAATTTAACATGGTTAAAGGTTCTTAAATTCATCTACCTTGCAATCTTTTTGTAATTCGGTCAACGTGTTTTTTAACAACCTGCTCACTTCTAGCTTGCTTGATTGATTTAGTGCCATACTGTTGCCCAACTCTACTTGTTGGATGTGCTTCTGCAACTTTCGATAACACTTCTTTAAAACCATTTGGTACACGATTTGAACCAACACCAACAACACCAGAAACAATCGCTGGTGCGGTTAACATTGGTTGAATATGTGGATTTTCTTTAAGATATTCTTCACGTTCAGCTATCTTCATAAACGATTCAAATTCTTCACCAGTTACGGTGTCAATAAAATTATATGTTGGCATACCAATCAGGTACCTTTCGATTTTTCCAATTCGCAAGATGCGCTTTATTCTTTATATAGTAGTTATGATAGGACTTAATCGAATCACCTGCCACTTTAACATCATCAGGCATCGCAGGTGTTGGTTCTGTAAATTCACCCATTGGTATATTCATAGGCCAATTGTATAATTCTTCCAGTAAACCATCACGTTCTACTTTATGAATTTTACCATAACGATAAGTATATTCTTTACAGAGAGCATGAAGCAATTGTGATAACCAAATATAATTCTGCTGATTTTGCCTTACCCAAACAGCCGATGGATGATTAATATGAGTGGAAGCATAAAGCAACTCATCACGACTATCATGAAGAACATAACGACTTTGCTTTCGACCAGTGTCAGAATGTTTAACAATGCGAGTGCCGTCAAGATAGCGATGAGCAGTAGAAAGTAACTGAGCATATTCAAGGATCATTTTTACAACGTGTTTATCGGCGTGCATTTTAGCACATTCATTTACATCATTATGTAGGTAAAATATATTCACTTCTTAGCAGCCCATTTGCGAGTTACTTCTTCAAGCATTTTCCAATTATCATTTTCAGGTTCAACATAATCATTTGTTTTTAGTGTGCTAATAAATGAACCATTTTTACCACTACTACGGTCTGCTTCCCACATAGCATCAAATCCATCTCGCAATTTATTGTGAATATCTTCGATGCCACCTTGCAAGTGCCACAACACATTTTCAGCATCTTCAATTGAAGCATCTGTAATGCCGCAAGCGGTTACTCTCAACATACTTTCCATACAACCCAATCTAATAATTTCAGTTTCAATTACACTCAACTCTTTATAATATTGCATTGTCATTACCAATCTCCATCGTCTAACCAAAATCTAATTGTCAAAAACAAAAACCCAAAAGCGTAGGTGTTTGTTGACCAAACTTCTTCCGTTTTCTCATTACGATACCAAGGCAAAACTTTCCAATGCAATGGATTTAACATTATAATAACCGAGAGTCCACTATATTTAAAATAATTATACATCAGTTATTCACCACAACAGGTTTGTTACTTACAGCACCACTAATTGTTTCTTTGAATGAAACTGGTTTATCAACTTCAACACTACGAGAAACTGGTGCTGCTGGTGCAGGTGCGGGTGCAACTTGTTGAACGGGTGTATTGATTCTATCAACTTGTTCTTCCAACTCTTGGAAAGATTTAGATGATTGCAATTTGTGGTTCAATTGACGATTCTTACGAATTTCATTCAATAGAAT
>Ga0114974_10001219_pt1 | contig 20412 bp, 30 predicted proteins | sample S_130206_EF_Meta_FD_87318 | JGI IMG/M metagenome (GOLD analysis project Ga0114974, IMG submission 87318) | Freshwater microbial communities from Lake Simoncouche, Canada to study carbon cycling - S_130206_EF_MetaG | ecosystem: Environmental > Aquatic > Freshwater > Lake | place: Lake... | reverse complement strand
GTCAGGCTTTGGCTCAAGCGGGTCAGCAGGTCGCTGGCTTGGGCACTGGGGCGCAACAGGCAGCATTGCAGGGTGCACAGGCCCAGATCGGTGCTGGCACGTTGGAGCAGCAGACAAAACAGGCCGATCTTACGGCCAATTATCAACAGTTCCTGCAAGAGCGCGGTTACCCGTTCCAAGTGGCTCAGTTCCTCGCCAACATTGCGATGGGCACTGGTGCGCTTTCTGGCTCGACCACGACCACGACACAGCCGTCTTCGTTCTTCTCTGACGAACGTCTCAAAGAGAACATTGAGACGATTGGTGAGACCTTCGACGGCCAGCCGATCTACAAGTACAACTACAAGGGCGAGCAGGGCACGCAAATCGGCCTTATGGCGCAGGATGTCGAAAAGCATCATCCAGAAGCCGTTGGCGAGGCCCGTGGCTTTAAGACGGTTGATTACGACCGCGCTACCGAAGAAGCTGCTGCACGCGGGGCCAAAGGTCTGGTTCCTCCTAACTGGATGGGTGGCGCAGTCCACGAACCCGGTTCGTTTGCTCGCGGTGGTTATGCCTTAAGCGGTGCGGTGCTTGATCCGACCGATATGAAAGCTATCCTTGAGTCTAATCGTCAGTCTCTGGCTCCATTTGCTCAAGCTGGTCTTTATGGTGGGCCACAGGGCCAAAGCCCGATGGGCGGCAAAGGCGTTGTTCCGCCGCCGTCTCTTGCGACACCTCGCGGTCTCATGACTGCTGCTGCTCCCAAGCCGCAAGAAAGCGGCTTTAAGCAGATGATGGGCGAGCTTCAGAGCGGCCAAAATATGTATGAAAGCCTTGCTGGGGAGAAAGGTCTCTTTGGCGAAAAGGGCATGATTGCTGGTCTTCGCAAAAAGTTTGGACCATCAGACAGCACATCTAATGCGGGTCAAAATCAGGGATCTGGCGTTGCCGCTGGTCCTCCCGCTAAAGCTCCTGTTAAGGCTCCCGCTGGCGGTGTTGCTCCAACTAAAGTTAGCGAAGCATCCACGCCGCCAACCAATGCTGAAATGCCAATTCAGACTGCGGATGTTGACCCTAACCTCATGTCAAATATTGACACGGGCATCATGGGCGCTGCTCGCGGCGGACAGATCCATCGTCGCGGTTATGCTGGCTTGGGTAAAGTCATTGATCCTATGGAGCTGCAAGATCCTTCGAAAGGTGTCGGCGCTTACATTGATGACGCAACCGAATCTCAGGATGAAAACAAACTTAATGCTCCACCTCCTCCCACTGGCGGCGGCGGCGGCGGAAGCGATGTGAGCACTGCTATAACACTCGCTACAACAGCCGCTAAAGTCTTGCCAATGCTCATGTCTGACCGCCGTTTAAAGAGCAACATTGAGCATGTTGGCAACACCTACGATGGTCAGAAAATCTACACTTACAACATTGGCGATGGCCCGACCCAGATGGGCTTGATGGCTCAAGAAGTAATGGATCGCAAGCCAGAGGCTGTTGGACAGCGTAATGGCTTCCTGACGCTCGACTATGATCGTGCAACAGAAGACGCAGCTCCCCGTTATCGCGGCGGTGTTGCCCCTCGTCCGCACTATGCACTTGGCGGATTTGAGGATTCTCTCAAGCGCACTCTTGGTTTCGAAGGTGGATATGCTGAAGACACTGGTGGCCCGACAATGATGGGCATCAGCAGCAAGGCAAATCCAGATGTCGATCTGGAACGCGTCAAGCAAGATCCTGAATACCGCGCTGGCATTTATCGCGAACGCTACTGGAATCCTGTTGTTACTGAAAACATGGACCCCAAAATGAAGCATGTCGCTTTCGACACTGCTGTTAATTTGGGTGTTGGCCGCACAAATCAGCTTCTTCAGCAAGCAGGTGATGATCCCGCAAAGCTCTTGCAACTTCGCCAGCAGCATTACGACCGTTTGATTCAGAACGATCCTGAAACATACGGAAAGTATGGCAAAGGCTGGATGAACCGCCTAGCTGGTCTCTCTCAAGATATTGGATCAGAAGCACCCGCTGGCGGCGTTGCTCCTCAAAAATCTTGGGCGCTTCGCAACCTTCCGACCACGACAACGCCTGAAGGCAAAGAGGAAGTTAACCTCAAGCAGCTCCTCATTCCGGGACTTATCGGTCTTGGTCAGATGGCTGCTTCGCCCAGCCGTTATTTTGGCGCGGCAGCTCTTCAGGGTCTCGGCGCTGGCGCACAAGCCTACGCTAACCTTGAGAAGCAACAGCAGGATATTGCTGCGAGCAAAGCTGGCACTGAAAAGATTTACTCGGATATTCCGAGCAACGCGATCATTACCGACAGTGAAGGCCGCACCATTGGTGTTAAGGTCTACGTTGGCAATGAGCTTAAAACTATCCCGATTGCTGAGTTTTATCGCGCCCAAGCAGCGGGTCAGCCATATGATCTCTCTCCGCGTCCGGGTGGGGCACGCGCCCAGCCTAAAGAGCCGGGATATTCTATTGGCGAAGCTGAAAAGACTGCTGTCGAAGCACCATCTGCCCCAACAGCCCCCGGTGCGCCAGAAGCTCCAAAGGTCGTTGCTCCATATCGTACGCTTCCATCTGATGACCAAGCTCTTGCAATTAACAATGCAAAGCTGGTTCAGCAGACAGGCACACAGCGTTTGGCAACATCGCCATCGGCTAATCCGTTTGATGCTCAAGATGCGGTTGCTGGAAGGGCGCAAGCTGACACGCAACAGCGTAATATGTTTGCTAAATCTCTTGGCAGCATTCCTCGTAGCGCAAATGCAGTCAGCACGGGCCAGTTCTCAACAGCGGTGGCAACGCCTATCGTTAGCTGGGTTAACTCAACTCTTGGAACGCTTGGTGTTGATGTCAAAATCTCCAAGCCGTCCGATCTTGCAAACGCTGAAATTGCAAAGAAGATTTCGACGCAACTCGGCACTATGCGTACCAATGAAGCCGGGCAACGTGCATACGGCGCTTTGGAACGCATCCTGACAGCTATCCCGTCTCAGGCGAACACGCCTGAAGGTGCAGCCGCGCTTCTTGCGGATATCTATCAAACGCAACAGCGTGAAATCGATCTCAACCGTTATCTGAAGCAAGCTCGCTCTGTGGCTGAACAAAAAGTTGGCCTCAACCGCAATGAGTCCCGTTACATCGGTGATGGTTTGGTTGATAAGTTTGCGACTCGCATGGAGCCGCAATACGGTAATGAGAAGAAAGCTTTGGCCGAGATGTATATGACACCGTTCCGTTATAAGGATGCGAGCGGCAAGACAGTCTCGACCTATCTGATGCCATATCTGGCTGGTAACGCCGGTGATCTGCACCCAGATCTCCGTAAGGCTATCGGCAACAAATATGGCCCAGAAATCCTGCGCTACTTCACGGCTCAGTGAGGAACGATAAATGGCTGGCTTTGAGTTCGAAATTGGCGCTCCAGAAGGAAAGCAAAAAAGCTCCGTAGGGTCCGATTTTGAGATCGGTACACCCGGTGAAGAGCCAGCCGCGCCACAGGTAAGCACTGGCGAAGATGTTGCTCGCTCTGCGCTTGCCAAAGGCGTGCGTGGCGCTGCTGCAATCCCCGGTATGCTTGGCGACATTCCTTCTTTGTTCGGTGCTGAAAAATATCGCCCGCCAACCACAGAAGAATACGTCGAAAAACTCAGCAGCATGTCTCCTGCCGTTCGCGAAGCTTTGGCTTATCAACCGCAGACGGCTGCTGGTCGATATGTTGGATCGGCAGCGGAGTTTCTGCCATCCGTGTTTTTGCCCGGCGGTCAAGTCAAACTAGCTGCTCGCGGGCTTGGCGCTATCGGCGCTGGTGTTGGTTCTCAGCTTGCAGAAGACGTTATTCGCAAAAACGAAAGTTCATATGCTGGAACCCCGTATGAGGCCGCAGCCAAGCTTGCTGGAGCGGTCGCTGGCGGTATTGCTGCTCCTTCTGCTGCTGGTAAAGTTGCGTCTGCACTGAAAGGTTCCGAATCTGTCGCGGCCCAGCGCATCGCTGGTGCAGGTGCGAGAGACATCACAACAGGTATGGCAAACGCTCCTGCCGGAATGCTTGCAGCCGGTGAAATTGCACCTGCCGTTGCCGGTGGCCCTGAAATGCAGAAGCTACTCAAGGCCGCTGCTGCACGCTCTGGTGATGAAGCCGTTGGTGCTTACAATGCTGCGGTTGAGAATTTCAGGCAGCAAGCAGCTCCTAAAGTTCAGGGTGTCATTGACGACATCTTCCAGCGCCCCGTCCAGATGTTTGATGAAGTTGATCTGCTGAAAAAGCGCGTCAATGATCTGAACGATGTCAATTACACCCGCGTCATGGGTATGCCAGAGGCTCAATCCGTACAAAATTCGGGTCTCCAAAAAATCATCAATCGGTTGCCGAAAGGTACGATTGATGACGTTCTGGAACAGTTTCGAATCCAAGGCGTAAACCCAGCCACTTTTGGTCTTGCTAAAACAAAAACAGGCTGGGCTGTCCCTCCGCAAGGCGCTTCTCTGCGGTTCTGGGATGAGGTTAAGCAACAGATAGATTCGAACATTGGCTCCTACATGGACCCGATCACGAAGTCGGCGCGTCCCGGCGCTGGATCTCAAGTTGCTAATCTTCAGGGCCTTAAATCTGATCTTGTTAAAGTTCTGGACCAAACTGTTCCAGACTATAAGCAAATTCGCTTTGAGGCTTCAGAGCTTTACGGCGCTCGCAACGCGATGGAAGCTGGCTATAAATATTACGGCGATGGCAATTTCCGTAATCTCAATAACATTGAGAAGCTTGTCGATAAGAAGCTGACACCAGCTCAGAAGCAAGATTTTGCTTATGGCTACGCTGCTGCTTACAGGGATGCGCTGGACAAAAACCCGACATCGGCTCTTGGTGTTTATGGCGGCAAAACGGGTCAGTTTAATGCCGACAAAATGAAATTTGCTTTGGGCGAACAAAATGCCGACCGTCTTCTTGGTTCGGTGAACTCTGAATATCTGAACAGCACCATGAAGACTTTGGCTGCGGGCGGTGGCGGCACAGGCTTCCTGCGCGGCGCTGGGACCGGCTATCTTGCTGGTATCCTTGGCGAGACCGCTTATGCCGGTGAAAACCTTCTTCAGGCGCTGTCGTTCAGCATGTCTCCGGGCGCTATTGCAACTGCTGTTTTGGCTGGCGCTGGTCGTGCTGCCTATACCGTTCGCGAACGCAAGATTGCAGAACAGGTTCTCAAACTCGCTGCGGACCCATCTCAATCTCAGCGCCTTGGTCGCCTGATTGCTGAAAATCAGGATGCTCGGTCTTTCCTTGCGAAGTTCTATAACGCCGCTAAGAATGTGCCTCCGGTCGCTGCCCAAACGGCTGCGCCTCAACAGGCACCGCAAGAGGCCCACGGTGGTCGTATTCACCGAAAGGCTGGCGGTCGCATTCCCGTAGAATCCCACGCCGCAGATCTTATGCGTAGAGCTGAGATTGCGAAAAAGAACATCGGCAAGCATACTGAGGCACTTCTGAACAAGCCGGATGAAACGGTTGTCAAGGCGCTTCAGATTGCCAATCAAAACCTTGAGGGCTGATCATGGCTTCGACGTTTACGACCAATAAAGTTCTGGAATTGCCAGCCAACGGCGATTACGTCGATACATGGAACGTACCTGCCAACGGCGACTTTACTATCATTGACCAAGCTTTTGGTGGTAGCACTAGCCTCAATGCAACTTCTGGCTCGGCTACGCTTTCCGCAGCCCAATACCGTTCGCTGTTCCTTAACATCAGCGGCGCTATTTCGGCTGGCGTGACCTATACGATCCCAACTACTGTTGGCGGTCAGTGGATTGTCTACAACAGCACCACAGATGCTTCTGGTGGTCCGTGGGCTATTACGATTGCGTCTGGCGGCGGCGGCACTAGCGTTGTCGTTCCACGCTCTACGCGCATCATGGTTGTATGCGATGGAACCAATGTTCGTCCTCTTAGCTACATCTATGACAACAACACCGTAACTGGAAATTTGACCGTTACGGGCAGCATCAGTGCAGGAACCAGCATTGCCGCTACAACTAATATCACTGCTGGTGGCAACATCACCGCAACAGGCAACGTCACGGCTTATTCAGACGCAAGTCTTAAAAAAGACGTTGAGACTTTGACCAATGCTTTGGAGACGGTTCTGAAGCTTCGCGGTGTCAGCTACACAATGATCAACAGCGGCGAAGCTGGCATTGGCGTGATTGCACAGGAAACAAGAGAGGTTCTTCCGCAAGTTGTCAAAGACAACAACGGCATCCTCTCTGTCGCCTATGCAAACATGGTCGGCGTGTTGATTGAGGCTGTCAAAGAACTCAATGCCAAAATTGATAGGATTGAGGGTAAGTAATTATCCAAAAGTTCTCCAATTTCTTTTTGGCTGAAGCCCTAATGGAGAACGCGATTTTTCCTTGTAGGTGAGCAAAATATCACCCGCAAGAGTGATCCTGTATCCTTTAGCTTCATCAATCGTTTTAACGCCCGGATCAAATTCGGTCTGATTTCCAACCGTGTCATGCTGCATTCTTGCGGGCCAAAGATACATACACCCTTCAGTTGCGGGGAATGACCACGCATATGAATTAAATATGTTCCATTCGGCTGGCAAATTCCACCTCGCAAACCCAGAATAAGGCTCATATTTATCTGGGTGAGCATAAAATCTAATATCGTGCGCGTGTAACTGAGGGACATTTACATAATAGGCAAAAGATAAATGAGCATCTGCATGGCTATGCAATGGAGTTGATTTGTTTTTGATGATGTTAAACCAAGATTTAACAACATTAAAATTAAACAAGGCAGGATCAATCTGCATTACTTCGCAATATTGTTTCGCCAAGTGCGTAGCCATACCGAAAATTGGTTCATACAGAGGTTCATGGTGAAGAGTGACATGGCCTGTGTCTTCACTGGAGCGACCATCTTCATCCATATGTTTCATCATGCTGTTCAGCACAATGTTTTTAATGTGCTCACTATTTTCATTTTCTTCTCTTAAAAGAAGTGTTGGGAATAAAGAATGGATTTCCATTACATCCTCACAAGCTCACTGAACAGGCAGTCATTTTTCTCAATCCATTTCGGCGTGATGTCTTTAATGATGTCGCGCCAGAACGTCTCAAAGACATGGATCGCATGGGATTCTTTGCTGCGATATTTGGCTTCATCCTTTAGAGATGGATCAAACAGCCAGTTTCTGGATAGGTCCAATGGGCAACAGAACATATGCGGCAAAATGATCCTTTGATCTATTAGATACGGGTTCATAGCCAACTTGCGCGGAAGAACAACGCCGCCATAAGCCCACGTTTCGTTTGTCATTGCTTCCGGCATTTTGTCCAACCAAGCAGACAGGAACAAATTCCCCTGCGGGCTGATCATCAAGGCGTTAGATATAGATTCTGAGTTCTCTGTTTCCCACGAAACCACAAGGCGGTCTGTAAGTAACTCGCTGACAGACTGCAAAGTTAATATATCGGTATCCATGTAAACGCCGCCCCAATCCAATAAGATTTGGAGGCGCATAACGTCAGATATGTACTGCGGCCAGACAATATCAACACCGCCAACCTGTGTTGGAAGCTCGCACTTTTTGACGGTTACACCAAGAAGCGGCACGCGGGTTGGGGAGTTCGTCCAGACAATTATCTCGTAATCTGGGTGGTGTTTTTTAGCTAGCCTGACAGCCAGCGTATTCACCAGTGACCACGGGCGTGTTTTTTCTGTCCACGGGTAGATGAAGTGAATTATTTTCGGTATCATGTGTATCTCACGAAAAGACCCGGCGCATAAGCACCGGGCCAAGTCAGTTTCGTCAATTTGCCGTGGGTCATTCCACAGCAAGCTAATTGTGCCATAGCATTTTGAGTCGTCAACGACATTACGAACGAGCCTTAGAACTTTTTGTGCGGATCATATCGAAGCAAATTTTGTAATGCTCTTCGCAGTAAGATCCACGCGCCTTGCGCTTGCCGCAGTACATTGTATCTGGGCCTTTAGTAGGTCCAAGGATGTACCGGCATGATAAGCCCTGAAGCTCTGTAAGTTTAATGGGGCCTTTTGGTTCCCTAAACTCAAACAGTCTTGTGACTTCTTTTGGTTCTTCTTTAGGAACAACCTTGATGTCACTTGATGTTAATTGAGGCTTATCTTTTTTTACTCTTGGTTTTGGCTGAATGCGATAGTCAAACATGCCCTTTTTACGCATACGATGGACATGCCCCATGACCACGCCACGAGAAACACCAAGGATGACGGCAATCTGCATCCCGCTTTTATTCTGATTCCAAAGCTTCTGAATCTGATCTTGTATATCGCTCATATCAATCTCCATGCGGTGGGGCGACCACCTAAGCAGCCGCCCCCTATATTATTAAGATGCGCTATTTTCGGTCTGCTGCTCTGGCTTGGGGACCGAATATTTAAGCGGCGCAAGCTTGCTCGCCATTGCTGCAATATCATCCTCAAGGGCAATGCTGACCGAATTAGGCAGGTTTGCAAACTGGCCGCTAAAAGCCAGATATGCAATGCCATCAATATAGTTGTCCGCGTTGTTGCGGTTTTCCTGAAGACGACCAAGCTTCACGCAGTGAAGAATTATAGTGATGTCGTAAGGTGAGATCGACTTATTCAGGACAATAGAAGCCAGCGTTGCGATGCGCTCAAAGCACGCCTCTTCGGGGCCGTATTGGCCCCCGCGCTCCCGGAGCGTATTGATTGTCTGACCCAAAATTTCCGTATGCTTCATCATCGTTATATTCCTCTCTCTCAATGTAAAGCTGCACTTTCCCAATATGTGCGCTATTTAGCACCATGTCGCCTCTATCTTGCCAAACGGTTTCGCCGCGTTGGTTTCTTTTTCGATAGAGAAGACGGCAGGTGATAAATTCATGTTGATTTAGAAGCTCGCAAAATTCAGTGCAATCTTCTGTTTCATGTTCGACTGTAATCTGATGCACAAGATAGTTCTGTGCGGATGGCATATTCATTGTGAGCAGATATTTCACAATTTAATCCTCCGATAAATGATATTCTTAAGAGGTGAGGCGTAGTAGACCTCAAACTGATTTTGGTTTCTTGCGAACTTCTCTGTCACATACCAGCTATCTTTTGTCGAGCCAAGAACGATAGCGGCATGGGTCATTTGAGCATTCACGGTGACGTATGCTGTGACTGATCCTTTGGCGCGGTCTACAGATCCTTTCTTCGAGATCAAGATCTCCTTAAAGGACCAGTTGTCCGGGCCATCGAAATTCTTCTCAGGCAAATGCTTAATCTCAATTCTCATGTGACCCGCGATGGGATCGACAATGAATAGATCTCCGTTGTCTGCATAGCCACGATAATCACTACCCTCCGGGAAGACCATAAGCTCGGGCATAACGACTTTGCGGCCATTGCGCTCCAACCATGCCTTCACAGCCTCCATAGCCGCCCTAGATCCAAATAGGCGCTCCCTGAAGCCATCGTATTCGCCGTACGGGTGATCAGCCATCCTGATCTCTCAGAACAACCGAGCCATCCATACGTTTTTTCCATTTAGACCCACGCCCCCCGGGCATAGGGTTTCTGGATTTTTTCGCGCCGATGTGCCGCTGGTGAATGCGTTTGACCTTGGCGATCAAAGGCGCGTCTACCTTAGCTGTGTGTTGGCGATGACAAGTGCGATGAGCGACAAGCCAATTACTGGCATCGTCCAATCCACCCGCTTCCAAAGGTATTTCATGTGATACATCCCAATCTTGTCCGGGCACGACCTTCATGCTGCACAGGTGACAAATGCCAAAGTGCCGCGTGAAAATATCCACCCTCATTTTCGCTGTTATGCGAACACGTTTCATAGTTTCATCTCAACCTATTATTTAATTCATATTATGCGCTTCTAAATATTGATCAATTAATTCGCGCATATTTCTGATGCAATCATCCAGTACGACTATTGCATCTTTTTTGTTGTTTGCGACATCGCAAATAATTCCAGCGCCCACGGTGAACACAGCTTCCAAAGCAACTATTGCCTCATGGTCGGCTATCACCTCATCCAATTTATCAAGAAGGTTTTCGAACACTTTATCTTCGGTCATATGTTTCTCCTAAAGTTTCATTTCTGCGCGGCGTGTGGCTGCATGTGATTGCCATTCGCTAAATTGCATACGGATATACTCTAGCTGCACTTTCAGGAGAGCCGCCTTCTTTCGCGCCTCAACCATCTCGTTGATGTAGTCGGTCCATTGCGAAGATGCCTTGACGGTCATCTCAGCCTTCGACACCGGCATATCGCCAAGATCGGCCATGCTTTTGGAAAGGAAAGCAGACTTGCTCTCCTCCAAGATGTTGGCCGCAGAATCCGCATAAACCCATTTTTTAGCGATGATGCGGAACTGTTCCGAGAGCGGCAGATTGCTGTCCATCAAAATGGCACTTCGTCGTTGGTTTCTCCGTGAGGCGCTGGCTTTTCTGCCGGTGCATCTTTGCGTGTGAAAGCCTGTTCGAAGAACTTGCGATTGTCTTTGGTCTCTTTAACCCAAGCCGATTGCCAATATTCGACACCATCGATCAGCACGGTGCCTTTATACTGAGGCGATTTTTCGCTGGTGATCTTGTCGTTCTTAAACAGAGATCCTGTATTATTTTTGCGCTCATAGGCCATTTGTTGTTTCCTTCAGTTTGATGATCTTTTGATCCAGATCGAACAAGAACTTTTCGACCTCACGTTCCAGCTCAATGATGAGAAAATTATCTCGCATGACACGCGTGGCGAAGAACTGCATGTTCTCTGGCATACGCGGATCATATGATACGAAATCGCACCATGCTCGGCCAGTGCAAGCCATCTGCCATTGCATCTGGTTCACATATTTAGACGGCGCTTCTTTATCTAACAGCGTGTCGATATGCGTGGCGGTGTTGGGGCATTTGATCTCAACGAGACCATCATCACCCACAAGTCCATCAGGAGATGCACCAGCCATCAAGATGGTAGGGTGGGAGACAAAGCCAACCTCTTCTACGAGAATACCGTTACGCTCCTCGTAGGCCCCTCTGGCAAGAGGTTCCTTCTCTGTCCCCCACGCCATTGCAGCATTCTGGAAAAAGTCCCCCTGTTTCCCAGTTAGCCGCTCACAAACCAGCTCTGCCATATAGTTGGCTCGGCTGGTCGAGTAACCGCTCTTTGTCTTCGCAACTACATCACTGACGCGTGACGCTGTGACTTTGCCAAGACGAGCGGCATACCACTCTTCAGTTCTCTGTTCCATTATTTGCTCTCTTATTGTTTTTCATCGTAAACTTTGGCGCGAGCTTTCAGATCTATGCGTTGATCCGCAGAGACCTGTTCACGCTCTTCTTCGCTCAATGCACTCCACCACGCGGTGAGAGCCTTGCTGCTGACATTAGCGGCCTTGAGGCCCTCTTTATAAACAACGTCCGTGACAGGCTTCGACGGGCCTTTTTCGACAGCGGCATTGCCGTCATCATCTTCGGTGCCGATGCAGAAAATAGCCATGAGCCCGTATCTCCGGCCATAGGAAATCCCGCTGCCCATGCCGTGGGCATCCCACTTGTTGATCGGGATGTAGCAAACATCGCTGATCCATTCGCCTGACTTATGCAGGACCATTGTCTCAACCTCGACACCACCATCGACCTTGTGCGGGCTTTGGAGAACGCAAAGATTATTTCTTGCAAGCGGCTCACGAAGTGCTGCGATTACGGTAGGTAGATCTGCATACTTGCTCTTAAAGTGCGAGTTGCTGGCGGTCTTTGTCACGCCTTCGATTTCGGATTGGAGCTGCACTAGAGCAGCAGCGATATTCGTAATATTTTCTGACCATTTCATTTGTGTGTCTCCATATCAATCACGGGTCGAATGTAGTCGCAGCGCGAAAGCCCGTCAAGGGTTCCTTTCCAAAAGTTGACACGCCTGTCAATTTTCGGCATCTTGCCCGGCATGAAAAACAAGACCCCGATACTCCTCGAAGTGTTTGCCGCTGTCGGTTCGATGTCTGAACTGGCTCGGCAGCTCAACGTCACACGCGCCGCCGTTAATCAATGGAGGTCGGTTCCGTTTAGGCACTTGTCGCAGATCTCGAAAATCACCGGCATCCCGCGCCAAAAACTTCGACCCGATCTCTATGACTAAGAAGATCTCCTACGTTGTTGTGGGGATGCTGTGGCACAAGGGGCTTAATACTGCCGAGATAGCGGATAGGCTGAAGGCCCACGAGGCCGATGTTTACAGGGCGCTCCAGAGGTATCTGGCAGCTCGCAAAAGGACAAAGAATGATCCGGCTTACCCTGCCGTACCCGCCAAGCGTGAACCGCCTGTGGAGGGCAACTAAGACCGGGAGAGTGTATAGCTCGCCCAAGTACAAAGAATGGCGCGTGCACGCTCTGTGGGCCATCAAAGAACAGTGCCGGACGCTTCGGGTGACCGGCATGTACAAAATGACCCTGCTGGCCGTTCGACCGGATCGACGCAAGCGGGACATCGGGAACCTCGAAAAGGCTGTCAGCGATGTGCTTACAGAAGCTCGGGTCGTAGAGGATGATTCGCTCTGCGGATGGATTGATATGCGGTGGGTCGAAAAAGGCCCCGAATGCTTGATTATAGTCGAACCTATGGATGAGGAATTATATGGGAAAGCGCAGCAATTTTGAGCATAAGACCCTTCAGACCTATGACACGCCAGCTTCGGCCATCAAGCCGCTGCTGAAGCATTTGCAGCCCAATACGATCTACTGCGAGCCTTGTGCCGGTGCTGGGAACATCGTCAATTATTTGACGCTCTTCGGCCATCAGTGCTGGGCCGCTTACGATGTCGAGCCTCGGGCCAGCAACGTGGGCAAGCTCGACGCTTCGTTTATCACCGCCCCGGACCTGAAGGGGGCGCATAGCATCATCACTAACCCGCCGTGGGACCGCCCTGTCCTGCACCAGATCATAGAGCGATGCTCAACTTTAGCACCGACATGGCTGCTCTTTGACGCTGATTGGATGCACACCAAACAGGCCAAGCCCTATTTGGAGATCTGCTCTCGGGTGGTGTCGATAGGCCGGGTGAAGTGGATTGATGGCTCGGCCAGCGTGGGCAAAGAGAATTGCTGCTGGTATCTATTCCAAAATAAGCCGATCACAACCCTGTTCTTTGGGCAGTAAAAATAGCAGTTGACATGGCCTTTGGGCATGTTATTGTTGCTTCACGGTCGATCTAGACCGGGCCTGATTGATATGGAGATTGACATGACCGACTTCGCAGCCCTCGCAGACGAATATGCCCGCCTCGACCTTGAGATCTCTGACCTCAATGCCCAGCGCACGGCGATCAAGGAACAGCTCATCAAGGCTGCTGCCTTTGCCCCCAACAAGAAGGACGTTCTCGAAGCCATCATCGTCGGCAACTCTGCCGATGTGATTTTCACCAAGACCTACCCGGTCACCTTCTCGAAGGATCTGGCCCAGACGCTCCTGTCCGCTGAAGACTTCCAGCGTTGCCACGCTCAAGCGATCAACCCGACGATCCGCCCCCGCGTGAAGATCAAGGCTTTCTAATCAAAGGGGGCTTCGGCCCCCTCCCACCTTATCTTTTATCAAAAGGAACATCTCATGACCGCCACTGACAAACTAAATGAAGTGATTACCGCTATCCCAGCCTTGGCTTCTTACGTCGATTCCCATCGCGCCTCTGGCCTGACCGATGAGGAAGTTCTGGTCCGCCTCAAAGCTGTGGTGAACGAGGTTGCCCAAGAGCGTTAATAAAACGAGGGGCTTCGGCCCCTCTCATTTCTTACCAAATGGAGATCGATATGCCCATCTACGAAACCAAAGTTCATTACGTCACCAAAGTCACAGACCGCCGCGATGACGGCTGGTGCGAAGTCGGCGCGTATGTTGATCCCGTTCTGCCCGGCGCTGGCCGCATCTTGGCCGCTGTGATCACGCACCCCTGCAAGGGCGCGAAGTGGACGGTTCACTCTGCTGGCTCGCATGACAAGCGTACTTTCACCAGCCTTGCCAAAGCGTGGTCGCACGCATGGGAAATTGCCGCGCAGACGGATGCCGGAAAGATCCACCGCAAAACCTACTTCCCTGAAGAATGCGAGGCATGAAATGGAAACGATTCGCGAATTGCAAAACCTGCTCGACCGACTAAACGTCACCAACGCAGCCGTATCAAAGGCCGTTGGCGTACATGAGCGAACTATCTACAAATGGCTGGCTGGGGAGCGGCGCATTCCGATGTCAGTAATTTTGGCGCTTCGCTTGCTGGCTGAAAAGAAAGAGGCTACGATAAAGAACTGACCCCAGCGGATTGCAGTCCACTGGGGTCGAAACGGAACATGGCGGTGTTCCGATGTGCGTAACGGTTTCTACTATACGTTACGCGTCTCATCGGATCAACCACAACCTATTGAGTTGATCGATGGCAAGCGCCTTACCTTACATGAAATTTTACCCGACAGATTACCTGTCGGACACTCAGCATTTGACCACTGTTGAGCATGGCGCATACCTGCTTCTGATCATGAACTATTGGCAGCGCGGCACCCCGCTTCCTGACGATGATCGTCGGCTAAGTGGCATTGCCCGCTTGTCTTTGGAACATTGGCTCAACGTCCGCTCAACGCTTGTTGAGTTCTTCGTTGTCGAAGATGGCATGTGGCGGCACAAAAGGGTGGATCTGGAGCTGCTGGCGGTCGATGCGAAGAGCAAGAAGGCTTCGATAGCCGGAAAATTGTCTGCCGCTAAACGTGTGTCAGTCAACAACAATCCAACGGTCGTTAAACAAACGCTGAACGGACGTTTAACCACTAAACGACCGTTTAACCATACAGATACAGATACAGAACCTTACCTGAACCAAGAAGATGAATCTTTCTAATTAGATTGAGTAGGTCAATTTCCACGGAGCCGAAATGGAACTGAGAAAATACCAGACCGATGCCATAGCATCACTTCGCCAATCACTCGCCGCCGGACACAAGCGCCCGGTCATGCAGTTGCCCACTGGTGCCGGTAAAACCGTTATCGCTGCCGCCATCATCCGTATGGCTCGGGAAAAGGGAAAGCGCGTGATCTTCGCCGTCCCGGCACTGAGCCTGATCGATCAGACGGTGCAGCGGTTCACGCAGAACGGCATCTGGGAGGTCGCTGTCATGCAGGGCGACCACGAGATGACCGATCACCAGCAGCCTGTGCAGGTCTGTTCGATCCAGACGCTGATGCGCCGAAACATTCCTGTCGCGGATCTCGTGATCATCGATGAAGCGCATGTGCAGTTTAAGTTCATCCACGAGTGGGCGAAGAACACCGATTGGAAGCACATCCCGTTCGTTGGGCTGACAGCCACACCGTGGGCGAGAGGCATGGCGAAGGTTTGGGATGATTTGATCATCGCTGTGACGATGCAGGAGCTGATCGACCTCGGCCACCTTTCGGATTTTAAGGTTTTCGCCCCGGCGCATCCTGATCTGTCAAACGTGAAAACGGTTGCAGGTGACTTCGAGCTGAAGGGTCTTGGCGAAGCGATGGACCAAGGCGCACTGGTTGCCGATATTGTTTCGACATGGATGGAACGCGGAGAAGATCGACAAACGATTTGCTTCTGCGTCAATCGTGTTCACGCGAAGCATGTGCAGCAGCAATTCATCGCAGCGGGCGTGAATGCGGACTACATGGACGCGCATACCGATCGTGATGCACGCAACGACATCGTCAAGAAATTTGAGAACGGCGATGTGCGTGTGATCTGCAACGTGGGCGTTTTGACGACAGGCTTCGACGCTGACGTTCGCTGCATCATTCTGGCCCGGCCTACGAAAAGCGAGATGCTCTACGTCCAGATGATCGGGCGCGGACTTCGACCGGCAAAGGGCAAAGATCATTGCTTGGTGTTGGACCACAGCGACACGACAATCCGTCTCGGCTTCGTGACTGACATTCACCACGATGCGCTGGATGATGGATCGTCAAAAAAGAAAACGCCGGAGAAGAAAGAAAAGCTTCCGAAGGAATGCCCGAAGTGTGCGTTCCTGCGTCCGCCGAAAGTGCGGATCTGTCCTTCATGCGGTTTCGAAGCGCAGCCGGTAAGCGAGATCGAAAGCGTCATGGGCGAGCTGCACGAGATCACACGCTCCATGCAGGTGAAACCGAAGGATTGGTCGTTCCACGAGAAGGAATGGTTTTATCGGGAGCTGCTCGGGTTCGCGCACAACCGGGGCTACAAGGAGGGCTGGGCCTATCACGCCTATCGGGCGCGGCTCGGTGTCGGGCCACCCAACGCGGTCAAGAAAATCCCAGACCTGATGATCCGCCCGCAGACCATGAGCTGGATCAAGCACTACAACATCGTGAAAGCAAAACAGAGGTAGAAGGCCAATGAGCAGCGCACCGGCTAAAGAGCTTTGCAGGGGGCGCTGGCGGGCTTTGCTTCCAACGATGGGGGTCGATGCCCGCTTCCTGACGGGGAGGCATGGCCCTTGCCCAGTGTGCGGCGGCACCGACCGATTCCGCTGGGACGACAAGGATGGCACCGGTTCGTTCTTTTGCTCGGGCTGCGGCCCCGGCGATGGCTTCATGCTGGCCGAAAGAGTTACCGGTAAAACATTCCGCGAGCTTTGGCTGCTGGTGAAGGACACTATCGGGACCACCCCGATGCCAGAACCGAAGAAGCCTGAAGACCCCAAGGCTCAGAAAAAGGCCATGCAGGAGGTCTGGCGGGCCTGTGAGCCGCCTTCAGCGGATAGTCCGGTAGGGTTATACCAGACACGCCGCCTTGGCCGTCCTTGGCCTTCTAAAGCGATCCTAGAGCATAAGGGCCTGAAGCATCCGCATGACGGAGAGATCTACCCCGCAATGGTCGCCCGGATATCGGACCAAAACGATAAGGGCGTGAACCTGCATATCACCTACCTGACCCCTGACGGGCAGAAGGCTCCTATTGATCTTCAGCGCAAGGTCATGGCTGGGGGATTGCCCGAGGGGTCCGCGATCAGGATCTGGCCCGCAGCCGAGTTCATGGGTGTTGCCGAGGGCATCGAGACCGCGATGAGCGCCGCGATCCTTTACAAGTGCCCGGTGTGGTCTGCGACCAACAGCTCCATGATGGCGAAATGGGTGCCGCCCGAGGAGGCGAAGGAGATCGTGATCTTTGCCGACAACGATAGAAACTACACCGGCCAGCAAGCGGCCTACACGCTCGCGAATCGGCTGGTGCTGAAGTTCGGTCGGCGGGTCGATGTGCAGGTGCCGGTCGAGAAGGGGACGGATTGGAATGATGTCCTGATAAAAGAAAAGGGGGCCTAAGCCCCCTCCGCTTCTTCTAGCTGCCAGAGCAGATCCTCAATGGCTTCCTGCTCGGTGGCACCTATCCCCATCTCGGTGCGGTTCTCGCCGTCATAGGTGTCTTCATCAACGGCGGTCCAAACGATCCAAGGCTGTTCGGTGACGATCTTCATAGGTATCTCCATCAGTAGTGGTGGCGGGAGCCAGCGTAGTTAAAATCATCAAGCGGGCTGGGTTCAGGCTGAGGAACCGGCTCGGCCCAGTGGAAGCAGGGAGTGAAGACCTTCTGGTTCAGTTCGAGGGCGTGAGCTTCGGCTTCTTCGAGATCGTAGAAGACCGCGACCACCTCCGCGTAGGAGGCGGCGCGAGGGGTGATGCGCTGGGCGAGAACGTGGAACATATCAATCTCCTTAGCGGTTATCGTTGTAATCATCGATGGCCGCGTAGATGGCGCGGTCGAGGATCTGCTTTTCGATCTGGGCGAACAGCGGCTGGCCGCTCTTAAGGACGACCAAGATCGAGTTGTCGGTATCGACGTTGAGGATCGTGGCCTTGATCTCGGTGATGCGGAAATCATCCGGGCCACCGCATTCGCCAACCGATGAATCGGCGCTGGTGATGTCGTAGTCAACGTCAGCCGTGCCAATGGCGGTGAAGGTGGTATCGAGGTCGAGTTCGAAATCGTAGGTGAAGGAGTAGTCAGAGGTCAGGTTGCGGTACATGGGGTATCTCCAAATCAATGCTTCGATATGCACACAATACACTGCCCAATGGGCATGTCAACAGGCATGTGAAAGAAAAAGGGGCCGAAGCCCCTTAAATTTATCGGAGGGCCTCGACCCGGTCATTGACGAGATCCCGGACCTTCTGGGGGTCACCAAAGTAATTGTCGAAGGTGCGCGAGCAGATGTCCTGCGCTGCTGCCTGATAGGCATCCAGATCGATGGTCAGAATGCGCTGGTTGGCATCGACCGAAAAGCCATAGTGGCTGTCAGGCTTGCGCCATTCGGTCACGATGCCCTGACGGTTCACGCGGTGGGCATATGCCAGAAAATAATACTGGTAACGGTTCTTCTTGCCGTTGATGTCGGTCGAGGACGAATTATTCTCAACCACCACCACCGCACCGCGCTTCACCTTGCGGTGAGCGGGATGGGCGAGGGCGCGGCGGGCGGAAGCGGCAACGGATGCAATGCTCATGTCAATCTCCATCAGTGGGGTGGGTGGGGGCCGAAGCCCCCTGTTATGCTGTTTTTTCTTTGACAAATTCCGAAGTCAAAAGTCCGTCGATGCAAGCTTGGCGGTTCCATTCGGGCGTGCCGATCACGCTCCACTGCCACTTATCGTCGTGCGAAGTTTTGCCCCAGCAGAAGCAGATCGCGCCAACACCGAAGTCTTCGGCGCGGATGGCCTTCTCGCCAACGAGCTTGTTATTTTCCCACACGCCGTGCGTTGCGCCAGAAGTCCACTCATAGCTGCCTTTGGTCAGGCGAACGCGATAGACCTTGCCGTTCTTCTCAACAAGCCAGCCATGATTGGCGTGCTGAACAGGAATGTGGCCGAGCAATTCGCCCTTGGTGCCGTTGGTGAAATCAAAAATTTTCATATCAATCTCCATCTGTATGCGTTGTTGATGTAGTCACAATATACTGCCCAATGGGCATGTCAACTAGAAAAACAGCTTTACCGCAAAAAAAGTTTAGGCTACCTTGACGTTCTGGAGGCCAACCATGCTTGATATAACTGTTCTTGTCCTGTTCTTGATCTTCTTCGGCGGGCCTCTGGTCCTGATCGGCTGGGCCGGTTGGGTCCGCTGGCAGGAGCTGAAGGCTGTTGAGCCGTTCCAAGATGCTGGGGATTTGGGCCAGAACGATATCGACCAGCGCATGAAAGGCTAGAGTTTCCAGCCAGTTGTGCTAATATTGATGTGAGGGGAACGATATGGATATGGATACCGCAGAATCACAAACGCCCGAGATCCCGATCAAGCTTCTGGTTCAGTATCGCTCTGAGCCGGGGGTCGAGTGGGGCAAATACATCGTAGGGGTCGAGTTCGGCATTTCGGTCGTAGACCTGCCTCTGAAGCTCTATGACGACGATCATAAGCGGGCCACGCTGTTATGGGCGCAGGAGAAGCTAAAACAGGATGACGATTTCCGCAGCCGGGTCCAAAAGCGGTGGGTCACCTACCAAGAGGCCATTGAGCGCCGGGAAGAGGAAAACCGGAAACGTGCCGAGGAATGGCAACGCTACCGGGAAAGCGTGAGGCAGCCAACCGTAGAGGAACTTGAGGAACGCCACAGAGTTAGAGCAAAGGCCAGAGAACGCGCTCTAAAGTGGATCAAGAAGAACGGTAATAGCTGGTTTGGGAAAGATCTGGATGGTCTGATCGATAGCTATATTGAGCAAAGATCCGCCCTTGCCGCGATGGAGAACGAGATCTTTAAGCGCCGTAAGAAATACACGACCTTAAGAAACTTCTATCAGGGCGGTCTGACGCTGGATAGGCTTGTAAAGCTTTGCGACACTTCGTCTGCTAGGTTTAAGCGCCTGTCCCAAGCAGCCGACCGGATTGAGAGTGAGCGTAAATTCTATGACAAACTCTGACACCCCTGAAGGCAAGAAGCCCGAGAAGAAGAAACCTAAGTACAAGCCGGGGCCTGTTTTCGGGGAGATGAAGGTTGTCGATGGCTTGGGCGAAGGCACTGTCGTGCCAAAGATAGAGGTTCACCCTCGCGCTGACAGGCACTTTAACAGCAAGTACCAACCAGAGTGGATGATAGATAAGATCATAGAAGTAGGCCGCTATGGTGGGTCAATTACTCAAGTCGCTGTTTCTATTGGCGTTACTCGCGATACGCTCTGGAGATGGTCCAAAACCTACGAGGAAGTATCTGACGCTTTAAAAATAGCAGGATTATTGTCCCAAGCTTGGTGGGAAGAGAACGGAAGAATAGCCACTTTCGGGGGGTTCGAAGGATTTAATTCCACATCCTATATCTTCCAGATGAAGAACCGATTCCCCGAGTTCTGGAGGGATGTGAAGCAGAACGAGATCACAGGCGCTTATGGCGGTCCTGTGCAGGTTGATAACGGAAGCAAGATCGATGTGAAGCGTCTGGCCCCTGAGAAGCGGGAGGCT
>Ga0114974_10001215_pt1 | contig 20444 bp, 19 predicted proteins | sample S_130206_EF_Meta_FD_87318 | JGI IMG/M metagenome (GOLD analysis project Ga0114974, IMG submission 87318) | Freshwater microbial communities from Lake Simoncouche, Canada to study carbon cycling - S_130206_EF_MetaG | ecosystem: Environmental > Aquatic > Freshwater > Lake | place: Lake... | reverse complement strand
TCGGCAGTCTGTCTCAACGGCTCGGATATCTGCCGATCGCGTTGAACGTCGACGGTGAGCCGTCCATCTGGATTCATGCCGTCTCGGTAGGTGAGGCGCTGACCGCGAAGGCGCTCATTGCCGACCTGCGCGCCCAGTACCCGCGCCTGCGGCTGTTCCTGTCGACCACCACGATCGCCGGTCAGCAGGTGGCGAAGAAGAACCTCCAGCAGGTGGATGCGGTTTTCTACTTCCCCTTCGACTGGGGGTTCACCGTCCGTCGCGTCCTGAACATCGTCAAGCCGCGGATGTTCGTGATGATGGAAACCGAGATCTGGCCGAACCTCCTCAGGGAATGCCGCGTCCGGGGGATCAAGACGGTGGTCATCAACGGGCGCATCTCCGCGCGCTCCTATCCCCGTTATCGGCTGGTGCGGCCGCTCTTCCGCAGGGTGCTCGCCGATATCGACCGGTTCTGCATGCAGAGCGACGAGTCGGCCCGGCGCATCATCGACCTCGGCGCCGACCCGGCCCGCGTCACGGTCACCGGCAGCCTGAAGTTCGACTCGCTGCCGGTGCCGGTCCCGGTGTCGCACGGGCGTCCCCGCGAACTGGTGCTGCGCCACTTCCGCCTCTCGCCGAACCGCGTCGTGGTCGTCGCCGGCAGCACGATGCGGCCCGAAGACTCGGTGGTGTTGCGCGCCTTCGCACGCGTGAAGTCGATTGCGCCCGGCGCGCTGCTGATCATCGCGCCGCGGCAGCGTGAACGCTTCGCCGAGGTGGAGAAACTGGCCCGTGAGGACGGGTTCTCGGTGTCGCGCCGCTCGAACCTGCCGATCGACGACGAGCCGCGCACCGACGTGGTGGTGCTCGACACGTTCGGCGAACTCGCGCACGTCTACCAGCTCGCGACGGTGGTGTTTGTCGGCGGCAGCCTGGCCGACTACGGCGGGCACAACATCCTCGAACCGGCGATCTTCGGCAAGCCGATCGTCGTCGGCCCGCACATGCACAACTTCCGGGAGATCACGGATACCTTCCTGGCGAGCCACGCGGTCGTCCAGGTCTGCACGGAACGCGAACTCGAGGAGGAACTGCGGAACCTGGTGACCGACCCGGTTCGTCGCGCCAGCCTCGGCGCGGCGGCGCGCGCACTGGTCGAGGCGAACCGCGGTGCGAAGGACAAGACCATGACGGTCGTGTCCAACCTGCTGCCCGCACCGGGCGGCGTCGTCCGTCCCTTCCGACTAGTTCAGTGATCGTGGAGGCGCTCAGCGCGGTGTATGGTGCCGCGGCGACGTGGCGGCGCCGATGGTATGCCGCCAGTCCCGCGCGCAGCCGTCACCTGCAGCAGCCGGTCATCAGCATCGGCAACCTGCGCGTCGGTGGCACCGGGAAGACGCCGACGGTCATGTGCCTCGCCCGCCTGCTCCTCGAGCGCGGTGAGCGTCCGGCAATCCTCAGCCGCGGCTACGCCAGGCAGCGGTCGAGTGCCGGCGTCACGGTGGTCTCCGACCGCACCCGCATCCTCGCCGATGTGGCGCACGCGGGCGACGAACCGCTGCTGCTGGCGCGGGCCCTGCCCGGCGTGCCCGTGCTGGTGTGCGCCGATCGCTACGCCGCCGGTCAGCTGGCCGAGTCGCAACTCGACGCCACGGTGCACCTGCTCGACGATGGGTTCCAGCATGTGCGATTGGCGCGCGACATCGACCTGCTGCTGGCCGACGAAGGCGACCTCGACGACCGCGTGCTGCCGGCCGGCCGGCTGCGCGAACCGCTCGCCAACGCCTCGGTCGCGCACGCGCTGATCGTCCCCGGTGGCAGCGCCGATGCTGCACAGCGTGTCGCCTCCAGCCTCGGCCTCACCGACGCGTTCTGGACGACGCGCGAACTTGGCGCCTTACGCATGCTGCGAGAGACCGACCCGGTGCCGGCACGTGGCGACGGGCTCTTCGCCGTGGCCGGTATCGAACGACCCGAGCGCTTCTTCGACGACCTCCGCGCGGCCGGCCATCGCGTGCTCGGCACACGGGTGTTTCGGGATCACCACCTGTTCACGAACGCCGATCTCGCATCGACCGTTGCTGCGGCCCGCGCGGCCGGTGCCGTCGCCGTGGTCACCACCGAGAAGGACGCCGTGCGGCTCGAGCCGCTCACGACGCCAGGGTTGCCTCTCGCGTCCGTGGCGCTGCACACGCGCATCGAGCCGGCTGAGGCGTTCACCACCTGGCTGCTGGCGCGGCTCGCCCAGGCCCGCGGAGCGCACTGACGCCCATGCTCAGGCATCGTCTTGAATACATCGGGGTGCGGGCGCTCATCGGCGCCGTCCGCTTCCTGCCGTCGGCGGTGGTCGACGCCTGCGGCTCGGCACTCGGGCTTACGTTCTATACGCTCGACCGCTCGCATCGCCGAGTGGCCGAGCGCAACGTGGCGGCGGCCTTCCCCACACGCACGCCGGCCGAGCACACGTCCATCGTGCGCGGCGCCTTCACGCACTTCGGCCGGTTGCTGTTCGAGCTGCTGAAGTTCAGTACGCTCACCACCGACCAGATGCTGGCTCGGGTCGAGTTCGAGGGCGAGGAACGGGTGCGGTCGGCCTACGCGCAGGGCAAGGGGGTGCTGTTCGTCACCGGACACTTCGGCTACTGGGAGTTGCAGGCGCTGGTGCACGGGCTGCGGTTGCAGCCGATGGCGGTGATGGCCCGAGCGCTCGACAACCCCGACCTGCACCGGTTGCTCGAGCAGATGCGTACGCGCACCGGCAACAGCGTCATCTACCGCCAGGGGACGATTCGCCGCGCGATGCGGGTGCTGCAGGACGGGCAGGGGGTCGGTATCCTCATCGACCAGCACATCTCGAGCAAGGACGCCATTCACGTCGACTTCTTCAACCGGCCCGCCGCAACCACGCCGATCGTCGCGGCGCTCGCCGTGCGGACCGGCGCGCGCATCGTGCCGCTGTTCGCGCTGCCGCTCGGCCGCGGGCGCTACAAGATGATCTACGAGCACGCCATCGAGCCGCCGCCCGAGGGCACCGAGGATCCGATCCACGAGCTGACGCAGCGCTGCACCGACGTGCTCGAGATGTACGTCCGCAAGCACCCAGACCTGTGGCTGTGGATGCATCGGCGGTGGCGCGAGCCGGCCGGCCAACAGGCCGCAGCGCCAGAACCCGAACGCTCGATGTTTCCGGCGGGCAAAGCTGAGGGTGCCGACGAAGAGGACGCCAGAACGTAGAACGTGTGGCTGTAGCGAGCTGCCGACGTACAGATCGGCCCGACCGGCGAACCTGAAGTGTCGCGGCTACGCACCGCCGAGGCGCATCTCGCCCCGGTCAGATGTCGTAGCGCGCGGCGATCGGCATGCGCCACCCTGTGCCGAACGCGCGGTCCGTCACCTTCAGCCCTGGCGCCGCCTGCTTGCGCTTGAACTCGGCGCCGCGCACGAGGCGCAGCACGCGGTGCACGGTGGCGGCATCGAAGCCAGCCGCGACGATGGCGGCGGCCGGTTCGTGGCGTTCGACGTGCCGCTGCAGGATGTCGTCGAGGATGTCGTAGGGCGGCAGTGAGTCCTGGTCGACCTGATTCGGCCGCAGTTCGGCCGACGGCGCCTTGGTCAGCACCGCAGACGGGATGATCGCCCGCTGCGCGTGGTCGTTCAGCCAGCGCGACACGCGGTAGACCATCGTCTTCGGCACGTCGGCGATGACGCCGAGCCCGCCCGACATGTCGCCGTAGAGCGTGCAGTAGCCCACCGCCAGCTCCGACTTGTTCCCCGTCGTCAGCAGCAGCGCGCCGCGCTTGTTGGAGAGCGCCATCAGCAGGTTGCCGCGGATGCGCGCCTGAATGTTCTCCTCGGTCACGTCGCGCGCCGTTCCTGCGAACGGGGCCGCCAGCGTCTGCTCCATCGCGATCATCGCCGGTTCGATCGGCAGCGTCAGCGTTTCGATGCCGAGGTTCGCCGCGAGTGCCAGCGAGTCGTCGATGCTCCCCTGGCTCGAGAACGGCGACGGCATCAGCACGCCGAGTACCTGCGCGGGCCCGAGCGCTTCGGCGGCGATGGCGGCCGTGAGCGCCGAGTCGATGCCGCCCGACAGGCCGAGCACGACGCGCGAGAAGCCGCACTTACGGGCATAGTCGCGCGTGCCCAGCACCAGCGCCCGCCACACCTCGGACTCGGCGACGAGATCGGTGGCGGCGCCCACGGTGCCGGTGGACGCGAGGTCGCACAGCACGACGTCGGCGTCGAACGAGCGTCCGCGGGCAATGGCTGCGCCCGCGGCGTTGAAGCCGCAGCTGCGGCCGTCGAACACGAGGTCGTCATTGCCGCCGTACTGGTTCACGTAGACGAGCGGCACGCCGTACTTGCGCGCCATGCTGCTCAGCATCTCTTCACGCCGCGTGTGCTTGCCGACGCTGAAGGGCGATGCCGAGAGATTGACGATCGCCGTCGCGCCCGCGCGGACCAGTTCCTCGACCGGATCGTGGTGGTAGCGGCGGCGCTTCCAGAAGTCGCGGTCGTTCCAGATGTCTTCGCAGATGCTGATGCCGAGTCGGGTGCCGGCCACGTCGAGCAACTGCGCGCCCTGGAACGGCTCGAAGTAGCGATCCTCGTCGAAGACGTCATAGGTAGGCAGCAGCGCCTTGCGGAAGCGCTGCTCCACGCGTCCGCCCCGCAGCAGCGCAGCGCTGTTGTAGAGCGGGCGACCCTCGTCCGACGGATTGGGTTCAGGCAGCCCCACCAGCACCGGCGGACCGTCGGCGAGTTCGCGGGCCAACGCATCGACCTGCGCCCAGCCCAGGGCCACGAAGGTCTCCGACAGCAGGAGGTCGCGGGGCAGGTAGCCGACGAGGGCAAGCTCGGGCGTCACGGCCAGGTCGGCACCCTCCGCCCGCGCCTGCTTCGCGGCGGCGGCAATCAGCGCGGCGTTGCCGGCGATGTCGCCGACGGTCGGATTGATCTGCAGCAGGGCGATCTTCACGGGTGTCCCGGCGGATCTATTCGGTGAAGCGGTACTTCAGCAGCACCCAGAGCGCCTCGAACCCGGCGTGCCAGGTGATCTTCTTCCCCTCATCGTAGCCACGGCCGGCGTAGGTGATCGGGATTTCGTAGACGCGGTAGCCGCGCTTGAAGATCTTGGCCGTGATTTCCGGCTCGATGCCGAAGCCGTTGGAGTCGAGCGTGAACGAGCGGAGCACATCCGTTCGCATCACCTTGTAGCAGGTCTCCATGTCGTTCAGCATCGTGTTGTAGAGGATGTTCGTGGCCAGCGTCACCACCATGTTGCCGAGGTAGTGGGTGAACATGAACACGCGGTGCCGGCCGAGGAAGCGCGACCCGTACACGACGTCGGCCTGCCCCTTGACGATCAGATCGATCAGGTCGGGATATTCCTCGGGCGCATATTCGAGGTCGGCGTCCTGGATGATCACCATGTCGCCGGTCACCGCCGCGAAGCCGCGCCGGAGGGCGGAGCCCTTGCCGCCGTTGTCCTTGCGAATCAGCGTGAAGTCCAGCTCACCCGTGAGCCGCTCCAGGATGTCTCCCGATCCATCCTTCGACCCATCGTCGACGACAATGAGCTGGATGCGCATCGGCACGGCCAGCACACGCCGGATGATCTCCTCGACCGTGGTACGCTCGTTGTACACGGGCATGACGACGGAGAGGACGGGATCCGAGGGAATCGGGACTGGGCGCGGTGTACTCATCGACGCCCGAATCGTACCCCATCAGGTCGGCCGGAGTCAGGCATGAGCCGGCGTCTCCTGATTTTCGCGCCGAATTGGCTGGGCGATGCGGTCATGGCGCTGCCGGCGGTGGCCGACGTCAGGCGCAGCCTGCCCGATGCGGTCATCGACATCGCCGCGCGCCCATCCATTGCGCCGCTCCTGCCGCTGGTGCCCGGCATCGGCCAGGCGGTGGTGTTCGGGACAGCGTCCGAGAGCCTCGCCAGCATCCGCGCGGGCGGCTACGACACGATCCTGCTGCTGACGAACTCCTTCAACACCGCGTGGCTGGCGCGGCGTTCCGGCGTCCCCGAACGCTGGGGATACCGCAACGAGTTCCGGTCGGTGCTGCTCACCCGTGCGGTGGCGCCGCCCACCCGGGTGCACCAGGCTGGCTATTACCAGCACCTCACGTCCGCGCTCGGCTTCGCGCCTGGTCCGCTCGTGCCGGCGCTCGGTGTGCCTGCCGACCTGCGCGTGATCGGCCAGGAGCGGTTGGTGGAGCAGCAGTGGGACGGCCACACACCGCTGGTGGCCGTGGCACCTGGCGCCGCATTCGGAGGCGCCAAGCGCTGGCCGGCGGCGCACGTGGCGTCGACGATCGACGCCCTCGCCAGCGACGGGGTGCGCGCCGTGCTCATCGGCGCTCCTGCCGACGCGAAGGCCGGCGCTGATGTGCTCGCACTGGCGCACACCTCGCTGCGCCCCATCGATCTCATCGGTCGCACCGATCTCTCCAACCTCGCCGCGGTGCTGGTGCACTGCCGCGGGCTGGTCACGAACGACTCGGGCGCCATGCACTTCGCGGCGGCGCTCGGCGTCGACGTGACGGCGGTGTTCGGCCCGACCAACGAACACGAGACACGCCCGCTCGGCACCGGGCGCCTGTCTGTCGTCCATACCAACGTCTGGTGCCGCCCCTGCATGCTGCGTGAGTGTCCGCTCACGCAGCGCTGCATGACGGGCGTGACGCCGGATGCGGTGCTGCATGAAGTGAGGGCTGGTCTGTGAGCGCTGCGGTATTCCTGGATCGTGACGGTACTCTGATTGAAGAGGTCGGCTACCTCGATCGTCCTGAGCGGGTGGAGCTCTATCCGTTTGCCATCGATGCCCTGCGTGCCCTGAACCGGGCCGGCATCAAGATCGTGATGGTGACGAACCAGTCGGGGGTGGCGCGCGGCTTCTTCGACGAGGCGATGGTCGACCGGTGCCATCGGCATATCGCCGATCTGCTCGCACGAGGCGGGGCGCACATCGACGCGTATTACTATTGCCCGCATCACCTCGACGGCCGGGTGCCCGAGTATGCCATCCGCTGCGACTGTCGCAAGCCGGGGCGGGCGCTCGTGGACAAGGCCGTTCGCGAATTTGGGATCGACCCGGCGCGGTCGTTCACCGTCGGCGACCGCTGGGTGGACATCGGCCTGGCGCGCACCGTCAACGCGCGAGGCGTGCTGGTGCGCACCGGCTACGGCGCCGGTGAGGAACTGCAGCCGCCGGCCGGCATGCAGGCGGATGCGGTGGTGGACAACCTGGTCGCGGCGGCGAGCTGGATTCTCGCCAATCACCGCTAGACCGACGACGGACTTCGACGTTATGGCCAACGCAGAACGCGCGGCGCGGCTCGCCGCGATCATCGACGCCTTTCCCTCGCGGCGCGTGCTCGTCGTCGGCGACCTGATCGCCGATGAGTTCATCTACGGCGAGGTGTCGCGCGTCTCGCGCGAGGCGCCGGTGCTCATCCTGAAGTACGACGCGACCGAGGTGGTGCCGGGCGGCGCCGGCAATGCCGCGAACAACGTGGCGGCGCTCGGCGCGCGCGCGCTGCTCGCCGGACTCGTCGGTACCGACGACCAGGGCAAGCGCCTGCTCGCGTCGTTCGGCAAGGGGGTCGACACGCGCCAGGTGGTGCGGGCCAAGCACTACCGTACTCCGGTGAAGACCCGCATTCTTGCCGGCGGCATCCACTCGGCCAAGCAGCAGGTGGTCCGCATCGATCGCGAAACGGGCTGGCCGCTATCCGAGGACGTGAGCCACGCCTTCGCCGAGCAGCTCGCGCCGGCGCTCGCCGAGTGCGACGCCGTGCTGCTGTCGGACTACGGCTCCGGACTTGTCACTCCAGACCTGGCGCTGGCGATTCGCCGCGCCCTCGAGGCACGCACCCCGCGCCGCAGCGTCCCGATCGTGGTGGACAGCCGCTACCGCCTGCTCGACTTCAAGGGGCTGACCGCCTGCACGCCGAACGAGTCGGAAGTGGAGCAGGCGCTCGACGTCGAGATCAACGACGACCTCGATGTGCTCGAGACGGCCGGCCGCACGCTGCTGCGCCGCACTGGCATGCAGGCCGTGCTCATCACGCGCGGCGGGCGCGGCATGGCGCTGTTCCAGCCGAAGCAGCCGACGGTGCACATTCCCATTCACGGCTCGGATGAAGTGGCCGATGTCACCGGCGCCGGCGATACCGTGATTGCCACCCTCGCCAGCGCGCTCGCGGCCGGTGGTTCGTTCGAAGACGCGGCCCGCCTGGCGAACTACGCGGGTGGCCTCGTGGTGATGAAGCGCGGGACCGCGACGGTGTCATCCGCGGAACTGGCGACGGCCGTCGAGGCGGGAGCGTAGGGCGCGCCATGGGTCTGGTCCTGACGGAAGCAGAACTGGCGGAGGCGGTGGCCGGTGACCGAGCCACGGGGCGGTCGCTCGCGTTCGCGAACGGCTGTTTCGATCTGCTGCACGTCGGACATGTGCGCTACCTGCAGGGGGCAGCGGCCGAGGCCGACCGCCTGATCGTCGCCGTGAACACCGACGCGTCGGTGCGCGGGTTGAAGGGGCCGGACCGGCCGGTTCAGCCGGAACAGGATCGGGCAGAACTCGTGGCGGCGCTGCGCGGCGTCAGCTACGTGGTGCTGTTCAGCGACCCCACGGTCGAGCGGTTGTTGTTGCTGCTGAAGCCGGACGTGCACTGCAAGGGGACCGACTACACCGTCGACACCGTGCCCGAGCGCGGCGTGGTGCGCTCCTACGGCGGCCGCACCGCGATCGTCGGCGATCCGAAGAACCACGACACCCGCGCGCTCATCGCGAAGATCGCCGGCACGCGGCTGTGACGCGCGCCGGGCAGCCGACACCCACCAGTCATCACCTGTGCAGATCCTGATCGTTCGCCTCGGCGCGCTCGGCGACATCGTCCATGCCATTCCGGTGGCCGTGGCGTTGCGCCGTGCGTATCCGGACGCACGCATCGACTGGATCGTCAGCGCGAAGCATCGCGAGATCCTCGACCTCGTCCCTGTCCTCGACCACCGCATCGTCGTCGATCAACACCGCGGCGCCGTGGACGGACTGTCGCTGCCTGCGGCCATCGCGCTGCTGCGGCGGACGCAGTACGACGTGGCGATCGACCTCCAGGGGTTGCTGAAGTCGGCTGTGATCGCGCGGCTGTCTGGCGCGCGGCGCGTCATCGGCTTTGCACGCCGGCACGCGCGGGAGTCGGCGGCCAGCCTGTTCTATTCCGAGCGCTACGACCCGGGCGGACCGGGTGCGCTCGACCCCACCGACACGCGGCACGTCGTCACCATCAATCTCGGGATGCTGACGATGCTCGGCATCGCCCCTGGGGAACCGGTGTTCGGCCTTGTCGCGCCGCGCTCCGCATCGGTGGCGGCGGCGGTGGCGACAGCCGGCGAGTCGTTCGCGCTGCTCAACACCGGCGCCGCGTGGCCGAACAAGCGCTGGCCCGCACCGCGTCTCGCCGGACTCGCCGCGCAACTGCACGCACGCCGCGGACTGCGCTCGCTCGTGCTGTGGGGGCCGGGGGAGCGGGCGCTGGCCGAGGAGGTCGTGGCGAAGGCCGATGGCGCCGCGCTCCTCGCCCCGCAGACCACCATTGCCGACATCGCCGCTCTGGCCGCCGCTGCCGCCGTGATGGTGTCCGGCGACACCGGGCCGACGCACATCGCGTCGGCCATGGGCACGCCGCTCGTCGGCATCTACGGGCCGACGCGTCCTGAACGCAACGGTCCCCTTGGCAAGGACGATGTGTCGGTGTCGCGCACGTCGATCTGTCAGTGCCACCATCTGCGACAATGCAAGCGCGAACGCATGTGCCTCCTCGATATCGACGTTGCCGAAGTGCTGGATGCCGTTGAACGCCGGTTGGATGCCGCGGAGCGAACCCGTGGCTGATGTCACCCGTACGCTGGCGCGTCTTCGCGTGCCGCTCGGCTTCCTGTTCGCGGTGCTGGTCGTCGTGCTCGCCAGGCCCACGGGCGCGACGCTCGTCGTCGGCGGCGCCATCGCCCTCGTGGGCGAAGCGCTGCGCATCTGGGCGGCCGGTCACCTGAACAAGTCGCGCGAAGTGACGCAGTCGGGCCCCTACCAGCACTTCGCGCATCCGCTCTATGTCGGCTCCTCCGTGATGGGGGTCGGCCTGGCGCTGGCCTCGGGCAGCGTGTGGGTGGTGGTGCTGATCGTGCTCTACCTGGGGTCGACGATCACCGCCGCGATCAGGAGCGAGGAAGCGTTCCTGCGGCAGAAGTTTGGCGACCAGTACGATCGCTATCGCCGCGGCGAAGCCGGCTCGCGCGACGCGGCCGCCGCCACGCGCCGCTTCTCGGTGGCACAGGCGAGGGCCAATCACGAGTACCGCGCGATGCTCGGTCTGGTGCTCGCAGTTCTGGTGCTGGCCCTGAAGGCTGCCTATAATGGGGCGCTCTGGCAAGGAACCGGAACGCCGTAAGGATCATGCCGGGCGGTTAGCTCAGTTGGTAGAGCTCCGGCTTTACACGCCGGCTGTCACAGGTTCGAGTCCTGTACCGCCCACCACACGTTGTATTTCTGGAATTGTCGATTTCAGCGTGCAGATTGCGGCCGCAGACTGAATATTTTGCTGGCCGGCGATGCTGAGTTGTTGCTAGACTCAGTCTTCTGTTCACGCTGAATTTTGCAATTCAGTTGAACGCCTTGGGGTCGTAGTTCAGTTGGTTAGAACGCCGGCCTGTCACGCCGGAGGCCGCGGGTTCGAGTCCCGTCGACCCCGCCACTCACTCTCTTTCTCGAGTCGAGTGGCATCCCCCAAGACACCTCAGCGCCGCGTCCAGTCACACCCGCCTCGCTAACGCGTGGTGTCCTCGCACGTCTGATCCGCAGTTCGTCCGCGCGGTGCTGCTCGCGGACGAACCGGCCACCGCAGGTACGACCGCGGAAAAAAGAAAGACCAGGACCGGTGATACGATGCGGGCGGTTGCTCCCGCATGCCGTTCCGTACCATCACAGGACACCGCAAGCTCATTGGATTGCTCTCGCGATCCGTCGCGCGACAGTCGCTGCCGCCGAGCCTCATCTTCGCGGGGCCGTCCGGCGTCGGCAAGCGCATGGCGGCCATTGCCACCGCGCAGGCACTGAACTGCCTCCACCCGGTCACCTCGGGCACCGACGAGTCGTCTGACATCGACGCCTGCGGCACCTGTCCCGCGTGCACGCGCATCGCCAGGGGTGTCCATCCCGACGTGCTCATCATCGAGCCGAACGACAAGGGGAACATCAAGATCGAGTTCGTGCGCGAAGCCATCCAGCGTGCGGGCTACAAACCGTTCGAAGGACGCCGCCGCGTGACGATCATCGAGTCGGCGGACGGCCTCGATAACGCCGCACAGAACTCGCTCCTCAAGATGCTCGAGGAACCGCCGGCGTCGTCGGTGTTCATCCTCGTCACGTCACTGCCAGACACCCTGCTCCCGACGGTCCGCTCGCGCTGTCCGCTGCTGCGCTTCCGTGCGCTCTCGACCGACGACGTGGTGGGCGTGCTGCAGGCGCGTGGGCTCGACGAACGGCAGGCCCGCCGCGCGGCGCTGCTGGCCGACGGCAGCATCGGCGCCGCACTGGCCGTGGCCGACACCGACGATGACGACCAGGACGTGCGCGACGTCGCGGTGCGGGTCCTCGTGCAGGCGGCGGCGTCCGACGATGGGCGCCGGCGGCTGGAGAGCGCAAAGGAACTGGTGGCCAAGACGTCGTCGTCGATCAGCGAGCGCGATCAACTCGGTATCTACCTCCGGGCGATGTCGTCGCTCCTGCGCGACGTCGAGTTGATGGCCAGCGGCGGCGATGCCGCGACGCTGGCGAACCACGACCTCCTGCCTGCGCTCGACCGGCTGACGCCCTTCGGCGGCGCACGCGGGCGGCAGGCCTTCACGGCGGTCGATCGCGCGCTGGCCGCCATTGATCGCTACGCCAATGCCAAGCTCGTGGCCGACTGGCTCGTTCTTCAGCTCTAGCCATGCCTGACGTGACGCCGCAGCCGCTGCGCTTCGTGTCGGTGACGCTCTCCCCGGCAGGGCGCGTGCAGCGCTACGCCATCAACGACGCCGCGCGCTCACAGCCGCGTCCCGGAGCGCAGGTGATTGTGGACACCGAGCACGGCCCTGCCGTCGGCACCGTCGCGTCCACCATTCCGCAGATGGCTGCGCGCCGGGCTGGCGCCGTCGACCCTTCGCACCGTCTGGTCCGGCTCGCGTCGCACGAGGACCTTGCCGCGCGCCGGCGCGACCAGCATCTCGAGGAGGAGGCGTACCGGTTCGCACGCCTGAAGATTCGTGCGCGCGCACTGGCGATGAAGCTCACGCGGGTGGAGCAGGCGTTCGACGGCTCCAGGCTGCTCTTCTATTTCACTGCGGACACGCGCGTCGACTTCCGCGAGCTCGTGCGTGAGCTGGCTGCCGAGTTCCGCACGCGCATCGAGATGCGCCAGATCGGCGTGCGCGATGAAGCGAAGGCGCTCGGTGGCTACGGCACGTGCGGACGTCCGCTCTGCTGCACCACGTTCCTCACGTCGTTCGAACCGGTCTCGATCAAGATGGCCAAACAGCAGGATCTCAGCCTCAACCCCTCGAAGCTCTCCGGACTCTGTGGCCGGCTCAAGTGCTGTCTGCGCTACGAACTGCCGAACGCCGCTGGGCAGGTGCACGGCGGCTGCGGCAGCGAGGGTGGCTGCAATAACCCGTCAGGGTGCGGCACCGGCGGCTGCGCGACCGGCACGTGCGGGTGCCATTGATGAAGCCGCGTATTGCGCTGACCGTCGGCGACCCGTCCGGCATCGGCCCGGAAATCTGCGCCAAGGCGCTGGTAGATCCGCGTGTCCTCGAGGTATGCGAGCCGATCATCTACATACCGTCTGGTGCCAGGCGGTTCGAGCCCGGCGTGCTGTCGGCCGAAGCCGGACTGGCCTCGTACGACGTCCTGCTGCGCGCGGTGAAGGACGCGCAGAGCGGGGAGGTAGACGCGATTACTACCGCCCCGGTGAACAAGGAAGCGTTCAAGCTGGCCGGTCTGCACTGGGCCGGGCACACCGACCTGCTGGCACACCTCACCGGCGCGCCGCGCGTGGCGATGATGTTCCACTCCGACGTACTGCGGGTCGTGCTGGCCACCGTGCACATCGCGCTTGCCGACGTGCCGACGGCGCTGACGCGCGAGGTGATGGCCGAGACGATCCGGCTCGTGGCGCGTGAACTGCCGCGCTTCGGCATTGCCCAGCCGCGCATCGGCGTCGCCGGCCTCAATCCGCACGCAGGCGAACACGGGCTGTTCGGCCGCGAAGAAATCGAGGCCATCGGGCCGGCCATCGAGGAGTGTCGGGCGGAGGGAATCGACGTCACCGGTCCGTTTCCCGGCGACACCATCTTCGTGCGCGCGACGCGCGGCGCCGTCGACGTCGTCATCGCGTGCTACCACGACCAGGGGCTCATCCCGGTGAAACTGCTGGCGTTCGGACAGGCGGTGAATGTGACGATCGGCCTGCCGATCATCCGCACGTCCGTGGACCACGGCACGGCGTTCGACATCGCCGGGAAGGGCATTGCCGACCACGGCAGCATGGTGGCCGCCGTGCTGCTGGCGGCGAAGCTGGCCCGTCAGTCGTAGTGTCCGGCTTCAGCCGGACCACCAATCCAACCTAGAATGAAGGTTGTGGTCTTCGTGCCCTTGCGGCCGGAGACAACCCGCCATGGCTGAGAAGACCGCGCGCGAACTCGCGCAGACCAACATCGCCGAGAACCGCAAGGCGTTTCACGACTACCACATCCTCGACACCTGGGAAGCCGGCATGGTCCTGCTCGGGACCGAGGTGAAGTCGATTCGTGAAGGGCGTGTGAACCTGCGCGACAGCTTTGCCCGCATCGAGCGCGGCGAGGTGTGGCTGTACAACGTCAACATCAGCTCCTACTCGCACCGTGGCTATGCCGACCACGAGCCGCTGCGCCAGCGCAAGCTGCTGATGCACCGAGACGAGATCCGCAAGCTGATCGGCAAGACCACTGAGAAAGGGATGACCATCGTCCCGACGCGCATGTACTACAAGAGCGGGCGCGTCAAGGTGGAGGTCGGGCTGGCGAAGGGCAAGAAGGACTACGACAAGCGCGAGACGGTCAAGCGGCGGGAAGTGGACCGCGAGACGCGCGCCGCCGTGAAGACAGGGCACCGGGACTGAGGGCGTCTGGGCGTCTTCGGCCGGCGTCGCCCCGCCGGGGTTCCAACCGGGCCCGATCGCGGACACAATAGGAACCGATGCGTGCCACGACGCCCGTCCCGCTGCTCGATCTCTCGGCCCAGTACGCGCCGCTCCGCGAACAGATCCTCGCCACCATCGAGCGCGTATGCGACAGCCAGCGCTTCATCATGGGGCCCGAGGTCACGTCGCTCGAGAGCGAACTGGCGACCCGCATCGGCGTGAAGCATGCCGTGGCCGTCTCCTCCGGCACCGACGCGCTGCTGCTGGCGCTGATGGCGCTCGACATCGGTCCCGGCGACGAGGTGGTGACCACCACCTATTCGTTCTTCGCCACGGCCGGCGCCATCAGCCGCGTCGGTGCGACGCCGGTACTCGTCGACATCGACCCGGTCACCTACAACATCGACCCTGAGGCGATGGCGGCCGCCATCACGCCGCGGACGAAGGCCGTGCTGCCGGTCCACCTGTACGGGCTCTGCGCCGACATGGACGCGATCGTGGCCATCGCCAACCGGGCGGGCGTGCCGATCATCGAGGATGCGGCGCAGGCCATCGGCTCCACCTACAAGGGCAGTCCGGCCGGCGGCATGGGCGCGTTCGGCTGCTTCTCGTTCTTCCCAAGCAAGAACCTCGGCGCGTTTGGCGACGCGGGCCTGGTCACCACCAATGACGCGGTGCTCGCGAAGAAGGCGCAGCTCCTGCGCATGCACGGTATGGAGCCGAAGTACATCCATCACCTCATCGGCGGGAACTTCCGCTGCGACGCGCTGCAGGCCGCCATTCTGCGCGTGAAGGCACCGCACCTTGCGGCCTGGACGGAGGCGCGCCGGCTGAATGCCCGCCGCTACGCCACCCTGTTCCGCGACGCCGGGTTGCTCGAGCGCGTGGTGCTGCCGGTGGAACCGCAGGGGAGCTCTCACATCTACAACCAGTACGTCGTGCGCGTGCCGCGGCGCGACGAACTGAAGGCGTTCCTCGACGCGCGAGGCATCGGCAACGAGATCTACTACCCGGTGCCGTTCCACCTGCAGCCCTGTTTCGCCAGCCTGGGATACGGGCGCGGCGCGTTCCCGCACGCCGAGCGTGCCGCCACTCAGACGATCGCCCTCCCGATCTACGCGGAGCTGTCGCTCGACCAGCAGCGCACGGTGGTGGGCGCCATCGCCGAGTTTCTGGCCGCGGACGGGCAGGCGTCGCCGGCAGGGGCCGGCAGGTGAGCCGGCCGGAGGCGCCCGCCATCGACTCGGCCGGTCGTCTCAGCGGGCCCACGCGCATCTTCATCGGCCTGCTGCTTGGCATCGCCGTCGGCTACTTCTTTCCGACGTTCGCCGTCTCCATCCGTCCGCTGGCCGACATCTTCCTGCGGATGATCAAGATGATCGTCGCCCCGCTGCTGTTCTCGACGATCGTCGTCGGTATCGCCGGAAGCGGTGACCTGAAGTCGCTCGGCCGCATCGGCCTGAAGGCGATCATCTACTTCGAGGTGGCGACCACCGTCGCCCTGGTCATCGGGCTGGTGCTCGTGAACGTCTTCCAGCCGGGGGTGGGGCTCTCGGTGCCGCTCGGGGCCGACACGACGGCGGTGGCTGCGATGCCGCAGGCGCAGCAGCACGTGTGGGACATGCTCCTGCACCTGTTCCCGACCTCGGTCATCGACGCGATGGCCCGCGGCGACATCCTGCAGGTGGTCGTGTTCGCCACCGTCTTCGGCGTCGCCGTCGCCGCCATTGGCGCGAAGGGCAAGGCGGTGTTCGACGTGATGGAGTCGGTGGCGCAGGCGATGTTCCGCGTCACGCACTACGTCATGTGGTTTGCGCCGGTCGGCGTGTTCGCCGCCATCGGCGCCACGGTGGGCGGCAAAGGCATTGCCGTGCTGCTGACGCTCGGCAAGCTTGTGGTGCTGATGTACGCCGGGCTGGCCCTCTTCGTGCTGATCGTCGTGTTCGGTGTGTCGGTGCTGATCCGCGTGCCGTTCCTCGCCTTCGCGCGCGCCATCCGCGAGCCGTTCCTGCTGGCGTTCTCCACCGCCAGTTCCGAAGCGGCGCTGCCCGACGCGCTCGAGGTGATGGAGCGTTTTGGTGTGCCGCGCAACATCGTCGCGTTCGTCCTGCCGACCGGCTACAGCTTCAACCTCGACGGCACGACGCTCTACCTGTCGCTGGCGAGTGTGTTCGTGGCGCAGTTGGCCGGCGTGCAGCTGACCATGGGCCAGCAGTTGATGATGATGCTCACCCTCATGCTGGCCTCGAAGGGGGTGGCCGGCGTGCCCAGGGGCGCGCTGGTGGTGCTGACCGGCATGCTGACGCAGTTTGGACTGCCGCTCGAAGGGGCGGCCATCCTGCTCGGCATCGACCAGGTGCTCGACATGGGGCGCACGGGCGTGAACGTCATGGGCAACTGCATCGCCACGGCTGTCGTCGCGCGGTGGGAAGGTGTCTTCGACGACGAGAAGATGCGGGCGTTCAGCGAGGGGCGAGAGGCGGCGTGATGCGGATTGCGGTGGTGGGAGCACGGGGACAACTGGGTGCGGCGATGGCGCACGAATGCGGCAAGCGGCACGAGGTCGTCGCGTTCGATCGCGCGTCGTTCGACGTCACGGACGATGGGGCCGTAGCGGCGGCGATGCATGGTGCTAAGCCAGACGTCATCATCAACTGTTCGGGTTACAACGCGGTGGACGCCGCGGAAACGCACCCGGTCGAGGCGCTGAAGGCGAATGCCTTTGCCGTGCGGTCTCTGGCGCGGGCGGCTCGCGAGAGCGGTGCCACGCTCGTGCAGTACAGCTCGGACTTCGTCTTCGACGGCACCGCGTCAACGCCGATGACCGAGGAGCTGCCGCCCAACCCGCGCAGCACCTACGCCACGTCGAAGCTGCTCGGCGAGTGGTTCGCGGCCGATGCGCCAGTGTCGTACGTACTGCGCGTCGAGAGCCTGTTCGGCGTCGGACCTGGCGGGCCCGACAAGGGGAGCCTCACCTCCATCGTCAACGGCCTGCGCGCCGGCACGGTGGTGAAGGTGTTTGGCGACCGCACGGTCTCACCGACCTACATCGTCGATTGCGCCGCGGCCACGCTTGGCCTGCTCGAGCGGCGCTCGGCGCCAGGCGTGTATCACTGCGTGAACAGCGGGTTCGCCACGTGGCACGAGGTGGGAATGGAGGCGGCACGTCTGCTCGGCGTCGAGCCGCGCTTCCAGGTGGTGGCCGTCGCCGACGTGTCGCTGCCCGCTGCACGTCCGCAGTACTGTGCCCTGTCGAATGCCAAGCTGAACGCCGCGCTCGGCTACGCGATGCCGACGTGGCAAGACGCGCTCAGGCGATACCTGAGTCGCTAGTCGCTAGTCGCTAGTCGACGACCTGCGACGTGCGACGTGTGACGTGCGACGTGCGACGTGTGACGTGTGACGTGTGACGTGTGACTTGCGCCTTGCGACTACTGATTGTTCGGCGATCAGGCGTCAGCAATCAGCCGAGCAATCAGTTTCCCCGCCCCGACGACCGCCACATCGATGCGCTCCCTGTGTCAAGGCCCCCCTGTTCGCACCGTACACCGTGGTACAATTTGGGGGTTTTTGTCTAGGTGAATCCGACCGGAGTTTGAATGGCCAAGCGCGCACTTATCACGGGCATCACGGGACAGGACGGTTCGTACCTCGCCGAACTGCTGCTCGACAAAGGGTATGAGGTCTACGGGATCGCCCGACGGCTCAGCGCCCCGAACAGCTGGCGTATCGATCACATTCTGGACCGCGTCACCGTGCGTCCCGGCGATCTGCTCGACCAGTTGTCGCTGCTGAAGGTCATCGACGAAGTGCGGCCGCAGGAGATCTACAACCTCGCGGCGATGTCGTTCGTGCCCGCGTCGTGGGATCAGCCGATGTTGACCGGCGAGTTCAACGCCCAGGGCGTCACCCGCATGCTCGACGCCATTCGCCGCGTCGACCCGAACATCCGCTTCTACCAGGCGTCGTCGAGCGAGATGTACGGCAAGGTGCGCGAGGTGCCGCAGACCGAGCTGACGCCGTTCTATCCGCGCAGCCCCTACGGCGTCTCGAAGGTCTACGGTCACTACATCACCGTGAACTACCGCGAGAGCTACAACCTGTTCGCGGTGTCCGGCATCCTGTTCAACCACGAATCGCCGCGCCGCGGCCTCGAGTTCGTCACGCGCAAGGTGACCGACGGTGTGGCCCGCATCAAGCTCGGCATGAAGCAGACGCTGGGCCTTGGTAACCTCGACGCCAAGCGCGACTGGGGCTTCTCCGGCGACTACGTCTACGCGATGTGGCTCATGCTGCAGCAGGACCAGCCGGACGACTACGTCATCTCCACCGGCATCAGCCACTCGGTGAAGGAGTTGGTGCAGATTGCCTTCGAGCGCGTCGGCCTCGACTGGCAGAAGCACGTGCAGCTCGACCCCGCGTTCCTGCGGCCGGCCGAGGTCGATCACCTGCTCGGCGACTGCTCGAAGGCGAAGACGGAACTCGGCTGGGAGCCGAAGGTCGACTTCCGTGGGCTGGTCGAGATGATGGTCGATGCGGACCTGGCCCGCTTGAGCGGCGCCGCACCGCAGACGGGGCCGAAGTGACACCAGCGGCCCAACTGCTCGAGCGCATTCGCGCGACCGAGGCGCGGATCGGCATCATCGGTCTCGGCTACGTCGGCCTGCCGCTGGCCGTCGAATTCGCGAAGGCCGGCTTCGATGTCACCGGGTTCGACGTCGACGAGTCGAAGAACACGGCGATCAACGCCGGGACGAGCTACATCCCGGACGTGCCAACGGCCGAACTGGCCGAGGTCGTTCACGCCGGCCGCCTTCGCGCGACGAGCGACATGTCGAAGCTCGGCGACATGGACGTGGTCGACATCTGCGTGCCGACGCCGCTGCGCAAGACCAAGGACCCCGACCTCTCCTACGTCGTCAAGGCCGTCGAGGCCGCGGCGAAGGTGCTGAAGCGCGGGCAGTTGGTCATTCTCGAGTCGACCACCTATCCGGGCACCACCGACGAAGTGGTGCAGCCGATGCTCGAAGCCGGCGGCTTCAAGGCCGGCGTGGACTTCCTGCTGGCGTTCTCGCCCGAGCGGGTCGATCCGGGCAACGCGCAGTACACGACGAAGCAGATCCCCAAGGTGGTCGGTGGCCACGGTGCCGCGAGTACCGAGGTGGCCGCCGCGCTGTACGGACGCGTGGTCTCCAGCGTCGTGACGGTCAGTTCGACCCGCGTCGCCGAGATGGTGAAGCTGCTCGAGAACACCTTCCGGGCCGTGAACATCGGGCTGGTCAACGAAATCGCGTTGATGAGCCGCAAGATGGACATCGACGTCTGGGAAGTGATCGACGCGGCGAAGACGAAGCCGTTCGGCTTCATGCCGTTCTATCCCGGCCCAGGCCTCGGCGGCCACTGCATCCCGATCGATCCGTTCTACCTGTCGTGGAAGGCGCGCCAGAGCGGCTTCGAATGCCGCTTCATCGAACTCGCCGGCCAGGTCAACGGCTCGATGCCAGAGCACGTCCTCCAGCGCGTGTCCGACGCGCTCAACTCGGTGAAGAAACCGATCAACGGCTCGCGCATCCACCTGTTCGGCATCGCCTACAAGCGCGACGTCAACGACATGCGCGAGTCGCCGGCGCTCGACGTGCTGGAACTGCTCATCCGTCGCGGCGCGGTCGTCACCTACACCGACCCGTGGGTGCCGAGGCTGGGTGACGGGCACCAGACGCTGACGTCGATCGACACCGACACCGCGATTGCCAACGGCTTCGACTGCGCCGTGATCACTACGGACCATACCGCGTTCGACTACGCACGGCTCGCCACGCTGCCGCTCATCGTCGACACCAGAAACGCGCTGAAGGGCGCCTCCGGTCCGAACATCCACCGCCTCTGACGGGCGCCTACGCGTCCAGCGTGATTTGACCGTGGACCGCATCTCGAAACGCCTCATCGCCAGTTGGGCCGTCCTGGCCCTGATGGCCGAGTGCTGGTTCGTGTCCGGTGGGTGGCCGGCGGTCGCGTGGGCGGGGCCGCTCCTCCTGCTGGCCGCGGCCCTGGCGGCGACCGTCGACCGGCGTGTGGTCTCGCCCGTGCTCGCGGTCTCCTACCTTGTCCCGATCCTGATCTTCGAAGTGCACGGCCGCTACCACGTGAACTACTCCGTAGTGTGGCTGGCTGCCCTGCTCGGCGTGGCGCTGCCGGACGCGCTGGGACGGGGCTGGCAGGTGCCGCAGTCGTGG
>Ga0114974_10001214_pt1 | contig 20446 bp, 20 predicted proteins | sample S_130206_EF_Meta_FD_87318 | JGI IMG/M metagenome (GOLD analysis project Ga0114974, IMG submission 87318) | Freshwater microbial communities from Lake Simoncouche, Canada to study carbon cycling - S_130206_EF_MetaG | ecosystem: Environmental > Aquatic > Freshwater > Lake | place: Lake... | reverse complement strand
GGGGTGAGCAGCGCTCAGCGCGTCGCCCCTCGCACCTTCGCCCGCACGCTGCCGATCGGCGCGCGCGGCTCGAGGTCGTAGCCCATCGTCGCGTCCGGGAACAGCGCACGCAGTGATTCATGGACGTCAATCGGATCGGTGCCGCCGGTGAAGACGTGGCGAATCAGGTCGAAGGTGTGCGCCAGCAGTTCACCGTGCTCGTCGATGTCGGTGTCGAGCAGGAACACGTCCTGGCCGTCGAGGCGCGCTTCGCAGATAGTGAGCTGCAGGTTGGCGCGGCTCACGTCGGTCTTGATGCTGACCAAACCGCGCACATCGGTCACACCGGGCAGGTCTTCGAAGAACGGCCGGTGCAGGACCGGGTCGGCCTTCTTGTAGCCGCCGCCCGGGTGGCTGCTCAGGCTGCGCACCATCTGCACGCACGCCGCGGTGGTGGTCGAGATGACTCGCTCCCGGTTGGCCAGCAGCAGCGTCGTCGTCTGCTCGAACCAGGGTCCGTTCATGCTTGGTGGTGTCTCGACCGCCAGCCGCGAGTAGAGGTTCAGCAGCGTCATCTTGGCTTTCGCTGCCGTCTGGTCCATCGGGCTCACCGCGTCCCAGGCACTCTCCACTAGCTTGCCGGCGGCCGACTGCCGCCCGAGGCGGAAGTGCTCCGACGCGCTCAACCGCTTCGTCAACGTGGCGAAGGGCGTGCCGAGCTTCGCCCACGGCGTGAACGACGGCAGCCACTCGGAAGGCGTGCGCGGCGTCGTCATCAGGCTGGTATCGGGGACGATGCGTGAGCCCTGCACCGCGGCGAACATGCCGATGTCGCGGTAGCGCGACAGCGAGAGGCGCAGGTTCAGCGGGTCGCCCGCCGGCGCATCGTCCAACTGCACCGTCTTCGCCTTGCCGTCCAGCGCGAGCGTCCACATCTGGCCGCTGGCGTCGCTCGGTCGTGCGAGGCGGAGGTGGATGAGCGGGTCGACGACCACCGCGTCATCGACGTTGCGGATGTCCAGGCGGAGGGTGCGTGTGGGCATGGTGGCGTTGGTCCTTCCACTCGTAAGACGGACGCGCTGCGGTGTGTTCGACGGGATTCTACGTCGGGCGCTAGCGCAGGCAGTCGCCCGCAGGCTTGAACCCGGCCGCTTCCGCCTCGGCACCGGTCGCGAACACCACCGAGCAGTTGCGGCAGTTGTAGTTCGTGCACGTGGGCGCATGGAACACATCGACACCGTCCGTCAGCAGGCGCATGGCTCGCGTCGCCTCGGTGCTATACGGTTCGCCGCGTTCGGGGGTGTCGATGCCGTCCAGGCGAACGGTGAGCGTGGCGCCGTCAGCAAGCACCACATGCACCGTGTCGCCGTCGACGACCGAGGTGACGGTGGCGGCGGTGCGGGTGCCGACGAGACGCCTGGCGTCTGCCGCGCTTTGCGCGGCCCACGACGATGAGACCAGCAGAAGCGCCAGAATCCCGAGCATCCACACAAGAACACGCGCCTGGCGTCGGAGGCGATCATGACCAGACTCGATTAGTCGACGGTGCCGGTTCATCTCGGAGACTTCACGGAGACTAGTCCACAATCACGCTCAACGTGAGTCCAGTCGTTCGCCAGACTTTCGACCTGCATGCGCGAAGATCGCGCCAAACGCGCGATACTAGGTGTGTGCCGAACTGCATTCATGGAATCGACGACCGCTTCTGCGCCGTGTGTACCAACAAGGGACGCCCGAAACCCAGCCAGCGGCAAGTGGCGCAGGCCAAGGCCGCGGCCCACGAACCGGCGACCGATGTCGAGCGCGAAGCATTTGAGGCGGTCTACGCCTACCAGGAGGCGCGCTCAGTCCAGGCGGGTCGGCCGTTTCGCGCGAGCCGGACGTGGCCAATGATCGAACGCCTCGGCATCCTGGTCGCCATCGAGCGCCTCGTGTCCAAGCCGGATGAGTCGGACTGTTACACGACGCTGGTCGAGATGGGCATGGAAGACCTGTCCTTCGAGCAGGTGGTGGTGCGGCACCGGGCGTCGTTCTCGGAGAAGGCCGTGGCCGTGTCGGAGACACGGCTGAAGCGGTTGAAGGCGTAGACCGGCAGTCGACATGGAGTTCAGAATCCAACGCGTCTTGACCCAGACGACGTTCGACGACGAAGAGCGGCACAGGCCCGCCCTGCAGTACTGGCTCTCCAGGCCGCCCGAAGAGCGTGTGGCCGCAGTCGAATTCCTCCGCAGGCAGGCAGATGGATCTGGCACCCGACTTCGACGAATTCATCGCGTGCTTGACTGCCCGTGGGGTTGAATTCCTGATCGTCGGCGCCTACGCGCTGGCGTTCCATGGCGTTCCCCGATTCACCGGTGATCTGGACATTCTCGTGCGACCCACGCGCGAGAATGCCACTCGCCTCCTCGAGGCCATCGCGGACTTCGGATTCCCTACGACGGACCTGTTCGCGGCAGATCTCGTCGATCCCAGGCGCATGCTCGAGTTGGGGCTGCCTCCGGTGCAACTGCACGTGATGAGTGCGATCAGCGGCGTGTCGTGGGAGGACGCGCGTGCGCACGCGACTGAGGGACGATTCGGCACACACGACGTGCCGGTCATCGGTCGCAGTGCCCTGATTCAGAATAAGCGAGCTGCGGGGCGACCCAAGGACCTGGCGGATCTCGACGCACTCGGCGATGCAGGCTAGCAGCACGCGGGATCTGGCCCACCAGCCCGCCCGAAGCCTCACATGACGAACGTCGTCCCCATCCGCACGAAGAAGCCCTCGCCCAGGCCCGTGGGCTCGAGCACCGTCCGGCAGTTCCTCATCGTCCTGCACGAGACCGACCCGCTCGTATGGCGACGCATCCAAGTGCCCGCGCGCTACACGTTCTGGGACCTGCATGTCGCCGTGCAGGACGCCATGGGCTGGCAGGACTGCCACCTCCACGAGTTCCGCCTCGTGGACGCCACGGAGCGCGCCATCGCGTCCATCGGGATTCCCGGCGACGAAGACGACGACCCGGCCGGCAGGCCGACGCTTCCGGGATGGAACATTCCACTGGCCGAGTTCTTCGACGGCCGCGCCAGGCATGCCCCACCCGCTGTCTATGCCTACGACTTCGGCGACAACTGGCGCCATACGCTGATCGACGAGGGCATGCAGGCGAAGACGCCGGGCGCGAGGTATCCACGGTGCCTGGCAGGAGCCGGGCGCTGCCCGCCCGAAGACTGTGGAGGCGTCAGCGGCTATGCGTCGCTCCTCGCCACCCTCGCCACCCCTGGTCATCCCGAGCACACGGCGATGCTCGAGTGGGCAGGTGGTCCAATCGACCCGCAGGCGTTCGACCCGGCCGCGGTGAGGTTCGACGATTCGAAATGCCGATGGAAGAAGGCGTTCGGCAGGGAGTGACGTACCGGACATTCACCCGGACATATAGCCGGACAGAATCGACGACGCTGCTGCGACACGGCATCCCGCATCTCGCTGTGATGTAAGGGACTCAGGCGCTGTCCACAACTCCGCCGAAGCGGACATCCTGGCGGACGGGTCCGGCTGAAGCCGGACACTACGCGAAACAAGGCGAAAGCGTGTCACGGCGGGGCGAACGCCCCGCGGCTACGTACGGCTCACGCTACCGGCGCAGGGCGCGGCGGATGGTGGCTTTCGCTTCCGGCACGCGCAGCGCCAGCGCCACGCCGAAGTAGGTGGCGCCGTACGGCAGCAGCACGGCCGCACCCTGCAGAATCGGATGCACCGGCGGCAACGCCAGCTTCACCCCCCACCCGACGGCCGCCCCGGTGAGTGCCGCAGCCCACAACGACACGACATACATCGTCGGCATGCCGGTCGAGCCGATTCGCCCGCGCAGCACCCGGCGCAGCAGAAACATCTCGACCCACCCGGCAAGTCCAGCCGACAGCGTCAGCCCCGCCGCACCCCAGCGGGCGCCGATGCCCAGCAGGTGCGGCAGCGGAATGGCGAACAGATAACCCAACACGATGGTGATGGTGACGCGCACCAGCGCGAACCGCAGCGGTGTGCGCGTGTCCCTCAACGCATAGCAGGTGGACGAATAGAGCCGCCCCAATGTGGACGCCACGAGCCCGACCGACGAGCCGGCGAGAATCGCCCAGACATAGTCGGCGTCTCCTGCGGTGAAGCGCCCCGTCTGCAGCACGGCGCCAGCCACGACATCGCCCAGCGCCAGGAAGGCCACCGACGAGGGGACAACGAAGAACGCGATGCGCCGGAGCCCCGCATCAAGCCGCTGACGCACCGCTTCCGCACCCGCGGCATCGAGCGAGGCTGCGCCGGCCGCACCCGCCATGGCCGGCAGTTCCGAGGCCGCGACGGCCACACCGAACAGGCTGACCGGCAGCGTGTAGAGCAGCGACGCGTTGGTGAGTCCGGTCACAGCGCCAGTCGGCAGTAGGCTGGCCAGCAGCGAATCGATGTACGCGCTCAACTGCACCACACCACGGCTGATGAACGCCGGCACGAAATTGCGCGCAATGGTCCGCACGTGTTCCGATGCGGTGTCGAACGAGAGGCGCAGGTCGGGCGCCACGGCGAACACCACCGGTAACTGCACACCGAACTGCAACGCGCTTCCCACCACCGCGCCCCACGCCAGGTATTCCGCCAACTGCGACAGGCTGCTGCCGCCGCCGAAGTACACCATCGTGGAGATCATCGCGGCGTTCACCATCACCGGCGCCGCATACGACAGCGTGAAGCGGTGGTGGCTGTTGAGGATGCCGAGGCACCAGGCCGACAGCACCAGCATGCCGGTACCGGGAAACAGGATGCGCGTCAGCGAGATCGCCAGTTCGCGCTTCGCTCCGGTGAAGCCGGGCGCGATGACGGCAATCAGCACCGGTGTGGCCAGCACGCCCACCAGCACCAGCACCGAGGTGGTGACGGCGATCAGCGCGAAGACGGCGCCGGCCACACGGTCGGCTTCCTCGCGCTTCCCTCTCGACACCAGCGAGGCGTAGACCGGAATGAACGACGCCGACAGCGCGCCTTCACCGAAGAGGTTCTGCAGGAAGTTCGGGATGCGGTAGGCCGCGTTGAACGCGTCGGCGGAATCGGACAGCCCGAAGTAGTACGCGAAGACGCGCGCGCGGATGAAGCCCGCGATCCGGCTGATGAGGATGCCGGCCGCAACCAGTACGGCGCGGTTCACCGCACCGCGGATACCTGCGTCCGCTCCCCTGCCCTACGCGTCGTCATCGTCGGCCGCCGCTTCGCCAAGCGTGCCGCTGGCTTTCTGCATCAGGTAGGTCTTGATGAAGCCGTCGATGTCGCCATCGAGCACGCGGTTTGGATCGCTGACCGTTTCCTTCGTGCGATGGTCCTTCACCAACTGGTACGGATGGAGGACGTAGCTACGGATCTGGCTGCCGAAGGCGATCTGCTGCTTCTCGCCGGCAATCGAATCGAGCTTTGCCTGCTGCGCCTTTATCTTGAGGTCGTAGAGGCGCGCACGCAGCACCTTCATCGCCGACGCGCGGTTCTTGTGCTGCGACCGTTCGTTCTGGCACGACACGACGATGCCGGATGGCAGGTGCGTGATGCGGATGGCGGAGTCGGTGACGTTGACGTGCTGGCCGCCGGCGCCGCTCGAGCGGTAGGTGTCGACCCGCAGGTCCTTCTCGTCGATCTCCACTTCGACATCGTCCGGCAGTTCAGGCCAGACGTAGACGGAGGCGAACGAGGTGTGCCGGCGCGCCGCCTGGTCGAACGGCGAGATGCGCACCAGACGATGCACGCCCGCCTCGGCCGACAGCAGGCCGAAGGCATAGTCGCCCATCACGGTGAACGTCGCGCTCTTCAGCCCCGCTTCTTCCGCCGGTTGGTAATCGATCAGTTCGCGCTTGAAGCCGCGCCGCTCGGTCCACCGCAGGTACATGCGGAGGAGCATCTCGGCCCAGTCCTGCGACTCGGTGCCGCCGGCGCCAGGATGGATGGTGATGATGGCGTTCCTGCGATCGTGCTCCCCGCCGAGCATCTTCTTGATCTCGCCTGCCTGGACGTCCTGGTCGAACGCGTCGAGTCCCTGGGACAGCTCTGCGTCGACCGGTTCGCCAGCGGCCAGCCAGTCGGTGAGCACCGACAGGTCTTCGCCCTGCTTGCGCAGCGAGATGATGAGGTCGCGCTCCTGCTCGATGCCCTTGCGGCGCTGCAGGATCTTCTGGGCTTCGACCTGGTCCTTCCAGAATTCTGGAGCGGAGGCCTTGGCTTCTATGCGGGTGAGTTCTTCGTCAGGTTTGGCGGCCTCAAAGATAGCTACGCAGATCGGCAGCCCGGCGGCTGAGATCCTCGTAGCGTCTCCGGAGTTCGTCGGGGTTGGCCATGCGGCTATTCTACACGCCGCCGCCGAACGAGCAGCAGCACGCCGAGCGTCAGCAGGGTCGAGGCGTAGGCGAACACGTCGCCGATGCGCGAGTAGATGGTGCGCACGCGCACGAAGCGGGCTTCGCCGACGACGATCGCCGGCTCGTACAGCGCCGTGCGGGCGCGCACGCGGCCATACGGATCGACGATGCCACTGAAGCCGGTGTTGGCGGCACGCACCAGATAGCGGCCATTCTCGATGGCACGCATCGACGCCTGCTCGAAGTGCTGATAGGGCGCCGAGGTGCGCCCGAACCACGCATCGTTGGTGATGGTGGTGAGCAGGTCCGCTCCGCCGGCCGCCATCTGCCGCACCAGGCCGGGATAGACCACCTCGTAGCAGATCGACGTGCTGATGAAGTGGCCGCGGACCGGCAGCAGCACGGCGGCGTCGCCAGCTGAGAAGTCGGACACCGCTTCCACCAGCGGCCCGGCAAAGAACAGCAGCGCCTTCAGCGGCACGTACTCGCCGAACGGCACGAGGTGCATCTTGCGGTAGATGGCGCCGGTCACGCCGTCGGGACGGACGAGAAACGCCGAGTTGTAGTACTTCGTCTGCGGCGTCGAGCGATCGATCTGATCGCTGCCAATCAGGATCGGCGTCTTCGTCTCGCGGGCGATGGCACGTATCTGCTCCGCACCGGGCCGGTCCTCCTCGAAATAGAACGGGATGGATGACTCGGGCCACAGCACCACCTGCGCGCCGTCCGTGATGGCACGACGCGTCATGTCGAGATACTCGCGGAAGATGCCGGAGGCCCGTCGCTCGTCCCACTTGTCGGCCTGGTCGACGTTGCCCTGGATGAGCCCGACGGTGATCGGCTCGCCCTCGCGGGTGAGCGCGTTGTCGCGCATGCGCGCCGAACCCCACACACCGACGGCGACCACCACCCCGATGGTGACCACGAGCGGACGATACGCCGCCATCCCGGGTGTTCGCCTCACCACGCCTGAGCGCGGCGGCAGGTTGCGTGCGGCCGCGTACGCCAGTGCAGCGCTGACACTGGCCACCAGCCCCGAAAGACCGTAGATCCCCAGCACCGATGCGAGCTGCGCCACCGGCAGCACGGTCGTCTGGCTGTAGCCGAGGAGTACCCACGGAAAGCCGGTCATGATGTGCGAGCGGCCGAGTTCGGTGGCCACCCACACGAACGGCGCGACGGCCAGGCTGCGCGGGCCGAGCGCCGACGCGAAGCGGCTCATCACCATGGCGAACAGCGCCGGGTAGAGCGCGAGGTAGGCGATCAGCAGCGCGTTCACCAGGCCAGCGACGACAGGCGCCAGCCCGCCGTACACGGTCATGACGCGCGTAATCCAGTAGAGCGTGCCGGTGAAGTAGACGATGCCGGTGATGAGACCGAGCGTGAACGCCTGGCGAACGGTACTGCGCTGCAGCGCGAATAGCAGCGGCGCCAGCGCCGTCCAGGCAAATGCCGGGTGGCCAAAGCTGGGAAAGCTGAAGGCGAGGAGGAGGCCGGAGGTGGCGGCGAGCGCGAACGGCACGACGCGCGGTGAACTCAGCGAGTGACCCAGGGCTTCAGCTTCTCTTCCTTCTGCAGCTTGTTGGCCATCGCCTGCGCCTCACGGCGCGTCTTGTAGGAGCCAATGCGCACGCGGAACATCTTCTGGCTGCCCTTGGGCGCGGCGACGTAGACGTCGTAGCCCTTGCCGGAGAGGCGCTTCACGATCGGGTCGGCTTCGCTGCTGGCCTTCACCGCGGCCACCTGCACGGCGTAGCCGTTACGCACGGGAGCAGCGGTTGCCGTGGTCGGCGCGGTGTTCGGAGGCGTGACCGGCGCGGCCTTTGGGGCAACTGCCGCGACGGCTGGGGCCGTCGCCGGCGCCGCGGACGCAGGAGCCGGCACAGGCTTCAGGTCGGCCGGCTTCGGCGCGGGCGTCGGATTCCGGGCGGTCTCCTTGAACGACTCTTCGGGTGCCGGCTCTTCAGCGGCCTCGGCCGGCGGTGCCGCCTTCGTCGGGTCCTCGATCGGCGTCGGAGTGGCCGCACGGGGTGGCACGGCCGGCGATTCGGTGATGACCTCCGCATCGGCCTGTGCGGAGCGCTCGGCGCGCACGCCACGGCCGACAAAGACCCCGGTCAGGAACGTCACGACCAGGACGACCGTGACCGCCATAAACAGGAAGACCAGCTGTTTGCTGCTCAGCTGAATTTCGCGGAAGCCGTCATCGTGAGAAGTGGTAACTGCCAAGGCGCATTGATGTTAGCACGCGCCTGCGGGCATCAGCGCGGTGGCAGGCGGGCGAGCAGGCGCGTGGCCGCTTCGTGTCCCGGGCGCATCACCAGCGCGCGTTCGGCCTCGCGCCTCGCGCCCGCCAGATCCTTCGTGTCGAAGTAGGCCTCGGCCAGCAGGGCGTGCGCGTCGGCCGAGTCGGCGCTCCAGATGGAGATGTTCAATGCGTCGATGGCCTCACGGCCGCGCCCGGCGCGCAAGTGCACACGGCCGAGCAGCAGGTGTGCGTCGGCGTCGTACGGCGACAGGAACAGCACCCGGTTCAGTTCAGCCGTGGCCTCGCGGTCGCTCTCCTGCGCCACGAGCCGGCGCGCGCGTTCCAGGTAGAAGTTCGCCAGCTCGCGCTGGTCGCTCTGCGCGCTGGCCAGCGTCTGCTCGATCTGTCTGGCGTGCGGCAGCTCGACGTCGCCCTTCACCCGCTCGAGTCCGCGCGGAATCGGGTCGGCGGCAGCCCGCTTGTCCCATTCGTCGTAGGTCGACGAGAGCCGCTTCGCCAGCTCCTTCTCGCGCGTCGCTTCGCTGGCGTTGCCGGCAGCCGCCAGCGCGGCACCGAGTACGTAGTGCGCGTCGCCGTCGGTCGGGTCGCGACGCAGCGCCTCGCGCAGCCAGTAGATGGCGGCCGGCGTGTCCTTCTCGAACCAGTAGGCGTAGCCGAGATTGAAGAAGTAGTCGGGATCGGTCGCGTCGGCGTCGGCCGCCTTGTCGAAGAAGTAGGTGGCGACACCCTGCGTCGGCGTACCACCGCGGCGGAGCTGCACCACGCCGAGGTTGTTGAGGATGGCCGGTGTCGACCGCTGCTCGTCGAGCGCCTTGAAGTTGGTGAATGCCCCGTCGTAGCGCTTCAGCTTGAGCTGCGACAGCGCCACCCGGAAGCGGGCACGGCGGTTCAGCGGCGACGTAGCCGGCACGGCGTTGGCGGCGGTCAGCGCCTTCGCGTGCTCGCCCTGGTCGTCGAACACCTCCCACAGCGCGAGGCGCGCGCGGTCGAGCGAGGGATCGGCCTTGAGCGCGGTGTCGAGGTAGCCGACGGCGGTAGCCGGCGTTTCGGCGAGCAACCCCTTGATGTAGTTCTCGAAGGCGGCGACGGGCGGATGGCTCCGCTCCACTTCCGCAGAGGTCCGCGCCGACGCCGGGGCCATGCGCCGCGCAATGCGCTCGAAGATCGCGAACAGCTCCGGCAGCGAGCCGCGCTCGGTGACGTCGGCCTGCACGCGCGCGGTGTCGAGCACGATGGCGCGGGCGCGCACGACGATCTGGTCGCCGTCCATGGTGAGCGAGCCGACGACCACTTGCGACGCGCGCACAAGCAGGCCGATGCGGATCACGGTGGCGTCGGTCAGCGACGCCGCGGGCGGCACCTGCAGCCGGTCGAAGGCGATGCGCCGTTCGTCGCGCGTAATCGCAGGCGCCCCGAGCAGGTTCAGATCGTCGGCCAGCAGCACCGACGCCGCTTCGCCCAGCCACACAATCCGCCCCTCGTGCGACGGATTCTCGAACGGCATGACGAGGATGCGATTCGGCGCGGCCGGCGCGGTCTGCGCCGCGACTGGCCGCGTGACGGCGAGCAGCGCCGCGCACAGCATGACGACAACGGCACAAATGCGTGTCATGGCGTCTCCGCCTGGGCCGCGTCCTCGACGCTCGTGAACGGCACGCGCAGCACGCACGCGTCGGCGCCTGTTCCCCGGCACGACTCCACGGTAACCGACGTCTTGATGTCGAACAATGCCAGCATGCGTTCGCACGCCGACGCGTAGTAGACGCACAGCGGATGATCTACCGGCTCGCGCACCGAGCAGAACACCGATGCCCGCACGGTGACTCGCGCCACGCCCGTGCGCGTCCGCGACGAGGCACGGCTGCCGTCGAAACTCAGGCGCACCAGCGCCGCGGCCCGACCGAGCACGACCCGCTTGCGGATGACGCGCGGCAGACGGCTGATGAGCGCGCGGCGGAACGACGACATCGACGCCGCGGTCCACTCGGCGGCATAGTGCCCCGCCGTGCGTGTCACCTCGGTGTAGACCGGCCCTTCCTGCCGCAGGAAGCTCAGCACCGCGTAGAGCGGCGGCAGCCCAATGGTGCCGGCGCGCAGACCTTCCAAGGTGAGCCAATTCTCGTAGAAGCCGAGCCGTGTCGGCAGGATGTCGCCGATTGCCTGATGCAGGCTGGCCACCAGCACACGTCCGACGCCGCTTTCTCGCATGTCAGGCCGCGAGTAAGATCGACAGGAGATGACGAGCGCGGCAATCCTGACCGGAGGACGGGCGCGACGCTTCGACGGGCGCGACAAGAGCCAGTTGCGCGTGGCGGGCCGCACCATGCTCGAGCGTCAACTCGAGGCGCTTGCCGGCGCGGTGGACCGCATCTGGCTGGCCGGCTACTACGGCGACGTGCCGCTGGCTCCGCCGCTCTGCGTGCTGGCCGACCGGAAACCCGGTCGCGGACCGCTCGCCGGCCTCGACGCCGCGCTGGCGGCCGAGCCGAACGGCACCGTGCTGCTGCTCGCCTGCGACATGCCGTACGTGACGGCGCCCTTCCTGGTGCACCTGCTCACCAGGCTCGACGGCTTCGATGCTGTCGTGCCGAAGACCGAACGCGGCTATCATCCGTTGTGTGCGGTGTATGCCCAGTCCTGCAGGGCTGTGGTGCAGCGCCGTCTCGACCAGGGGCACCTGCGCATGCAGGATCTGCTCGCTGACCTGCGGATTCGAACCGTGGACGGTTCCGAACTGGCGTCGTTCGGAGAACCCGGCTCCCTGCTCGCCAACGTGAACACCCAGGCGGCGCTCGATGCGCTCGAATCTCAGCAAAACCACTAAACTGTAATCTATCACGAGCTTACCGCCCTCCCGGACCAACCCGGGCCCGGTCGCTCTTCATCCGCCGACCCATGATTCTTCCGATTCATCGACAGGTTCACTCCGCGATCACCGACGCGGTCCAGCGTGCGTTCGGCCTCACCGAGATTCCGCCGTTCACGGTCGAGACGCCGCCGAACCGGGCGCTCGGCGACCTGGCCGTCACGGTGGCATTCCAACTGGCGCGTGCCCTGCGCAAGGCGCCGCGGATGATCGCGCAGGAGATTGCGAACGCGCTGGCGCCGATTCCGGGTATTGCACAGGTGACCGCCGCCCCGACCGGCTACCTGAACTTCTTCCTGGAACGGAAGCCGTTCGTTGTCGATCGCGTGACGGGACGCGCCATCGCCGCGCCGGTGGACGAAGGCAAGGTCGTGGTCGAGCACACGGCGATCAATCCGAACAAGGCGGCGCACATCGGCCACCTGCGGAACGCGACGCTCGGCGACACGCTGGTGCGGGTGCTGCGCTTCCGCGGCACGCCGGTCGAGACGCAGAACTACATCGACGACATGGGCGTCCAGGTGGCGGACGTCATCGTCGGCTTCAAGGAATTCGAGCAGAAGGGCGTGGCCGACGTCCAGCACATCGCCGAGACGACCCGCTTCGATTACTACTGCTGGGACCTCTACTCGAAGGTGACGCACTGGTACGACGCCGACAAGACGAACGCCGCGGTGCGCGCGCAGGCACTGCACGACCTCGAGCACGGCGGCACCGAGGTGTCCGAGATGGGCACGGTGATCGTCGACCACATCGTGCGGGCGCACCTGAAGACGATGGCGCGGCTGAACATCGGCTACGACCTGCTCACCTACGAAGGCGACATCATCCGCCTGAAGTTCTGGGCGCACTGCTTCGAGACGCTGAAGGCGCAGGGCGCCGTGTTCCTGCAGACCGAAGGCAAGCTTGCCGGCTGCTGGGTGATGCGCATCGACGACGGCCGCGACGCGGAACCGGCGGTCGCCGGCGAGGAGAAGGACGAAGAAGCACGCGAGAAGGTCATCGTCCGCTCGAACGGTGTCGTCACCTACGTCGGCAAGGACATCGCGAACCAGTTCTGGAAGTTCGGCCTGCTCGGCCGCGACTTCAACTACCGCAAGTTCGCGGTGCAGGACGGCGATCGTCAGCTCTGGGCGACGACCACCGCTGAAGGCGAGAAGAGCGGCGTGCCGTCGTTCGGCGGCGCCACGCGCATCTACAACGTGATCGACTCGCGACAGATGTACCTGCAGGCGCTGCTCTCGCAGGCGCTGCGCACGCTCGACCATCCCGAACAGGCCGAGAACTCCATCCACTTCTCGTACGAGATGGTGGCACTGTCGCACAGCACCGCGCAGAAGCTCGGGTATCCGGCTGACGCCGAGGCCGACAGGAAGCCGTTCGTCGAGGTGTCCGGACGCAAGGGCCTGGGCGTGAAGGTCGACGACCTGCTCGACGTGCTCGAGTCGACGGCGAAGGCCGAAGTGGCGCGCCGCAACCCCGAGTTCACCCCCGACGAGTGCCAGCGCGTGGCCGAGCAGATTGCCGTGGGTGCAATCCGCTACTTCATGCTGAAGTTCTCACGCGGCAAGCTGATTGTGTTCGACATGGACGAAGCGCTCAGCTTCGAAGGCGAGACCGGCCCCTACCTGCAGTACGCCGTCGTCCGCGCGAACAACATCTTCAACAAGCTGCAGCAGCGCGACGGGGTGAGTGAAGCCGATGTGCTGGCGAGCCTCGACGCGGCGATGCTGGATGAGCTCGCGCCGAGCGACGACCCCGACGCGCACGACCTCTGGGCGCTCGTCTACGAGGCGTCGCGACTCGACGATATCGTCGAGCAGACCGTGCGGGCGCTCGAATTCTCCCTGCTGGCCAAGTACGCCTTCGGGCTGGCGCAGCTCTTCAACGCGTTCTATCACCGCTACCCGATCCTCAACGAGGAGAACGTGGATCGCCGGCGGTGGCGGGCGGCAGGTGTCGCCTACTTCCGTGCGCAGTTGACGCGCGCGCTCGACTTGATGGGCATTGACGTGCCAGGACGGATGTAAACCATGGCTGAGATCGCGGTCACCAACTGCGCCAAGATCGAAGACTACAAACAGGCGCTCCTGCATGCCGGTGGTGAAGTGCGCGTCGTCGAACACGGCGGGCCGGTTGCGGCGGCGCTCGAGGGCGTCGGCGGCCTCCTGCTGACCGGAGGTGAGGACGTGGCGCCTGCCCTCTACGGCGAGAAGAAGCACCCGGCCACCATCGAGGTCGCGCCAGAGCGCGACGCCTTCGAGATTGCCTTGGTGAAGGAGGCACGCCGCATCGGCCTGCCGATCTTCGCCATCTGCCGCGGCATCCAGGTGCTGAACGTCGCGTTCGGCGGCACGCTGGTCCAGGACATTCCCACGCAGATGGCGAACGCCCTGCCGCATGCGTTCACGACTCCGCCGCACAAGGCGTTCGACTACGCCCACGACGTGTGGGTGGACACCAACTCACTGCTCGCGAGGTTGATGGCGGAACGGCTGAACGGGTCGGACTCGTGCGCCGTGAACAGCCGTCATCACCAGGCGGTGAAGGACGTGGCCCCCGGCTTCAAGGTGGTGGCGACGGCGCCGGACGGCATCATCGAGGCGATCGAGGACCCGGCCGCCCGCTTCTGCCTCGGCGTGCAGTGGCACCCCGAGAATTTCTTCCGCACCGGCGAGTTCCGCCCGGTGTTCGAGGGGTTCCTCGAAGCCGCGGCCGTGCGCTGACGCTCCGGCTGACGCTTGATGGTCCGGCTAAAGCCGGACACTACGCGAGACAGCTGTAGTGTCCGGCTTCAGCCGGACGAATCGACCGACGTAGTGTCCGGCTTCAGCCGGACGAATCGACCGACGTAGTGTCCGGCTTCAGCCGGACGATGCAAACGGGTGTAGCTGGCGACCAGTCACATGACACACCTCAGGCCGTCGGCGATCGCGCGCAGTTGCGTCATGCTCCTGCTCTGTCTGGCCACCTCGTTCGCGGTCACGGTTCGCGCCGTCGACCCGCTTCGCGTCGTGCTCATCGTCGACTCGAGCACGAACATGTCGTCGATGCTCACGGAGTTCAGGGCCGGCCTGCACTCGTTCGTCGACACCATCCCGAACGACGTGGAGGTGACGTTGATTAGCACGGGCGGCCAGTTGCGGGTGCGGCTCGCCCCCACCTTCGACAAGGCGCTGATGCACGCGGCGGCGGCACGCTTCGCGGCGGACGGCGGTGCGAACTCGTTCCTCGACACGCTGCTCGAAGCAAACCAGCGCTTCATCCGCCCGGCCAGCGACCGGCGCCCCATCGTCATCGTGCTCACCACGGACCAACCGTCAACGGGCGAACCGCGCATCGACGACTACAACGCCTTCGTCGAGACGTTCCGGCAGCGGCGCGGCCGCGCGCACGGCGTGGTGATTCGCGGGGTGAATTCAGGGATCGTGTCGCGGGTGCTCGAGAATCTCACGAACAACACGGACGGCGTGATGACGACGATGGCGGTGCCGAACTCGCTGGCGACGCGGATGAAGGAACTGGCCGAGCAGGTCGCCGCGCAGCAGTAGCCGCGACTGTCACGGGGCCGGGCAAGAGCCGGACTGTCAGCGCCGGAAGGTGGCGACCGATTCGACGTGCGGCGTGTTCGGGAACAGGTCGAAGCCGACGAGCCGTTCGAGCGTGTAGCCCGCATCGACGAACTTGCGCGCGTCGCGCGCCAGCGTCGCCACATCGCACGACACGTACGCCACCACCGGCGCCTTCAGCCCGATCGCGCCATCGAGGGCCTCCTTCGACATGCCGGTGCGCGGCGGATCGACGATCAGCACGTTCGGCGTGTTGTGCTGACGCGCGACGAACGCCTCCACTCCCTCGTGCATGGCCTTGACCGCGCCCGCGGTCGCTGCGGCGTTCACGGCCAGGTCGGCGGCGCCGGTGCGGTCGCCTTCCACGGCCATTACCTGGGCACCTCGCGCCACACCCGCCGCCATCGAAAACAGCCCGGTGCCGGCATAGAGGTCGATGACGCGGTCGCCTGGCGACACGTGCGACACCACGTGCGACACGAGCGACGACAGCAGGAAGCGATTGCCCTGGAAGAAGGCCAGCACGTGCCGGCGCAGGCTGACCGCGTGACCGTCGATGTCGAGCACATCGACGACGTGCGGGTCGCCCGCAACGACGGCCGTGCGCGCCGCGCCGTGCGCCTCTGGCACGGACAGCGTCAGTCCGGTCAGGCCGTCCGAATGGCCGAGGGTGGACATCAGCCGCGGGCTGATCGAGGCCGACGTCTCGAGGTGCACCACACGCTGCGACGCGTCGATGTTCTCCGACACCTCGAGTTCGCGCACCCCGGCCATGCCGAGCGAACGGAGGCCGGCGGCGAGCCGGTCCAGCGTGTCGCAGGTATCGACACGCAGCTGCCGCGTCTCGCGCGCATCGCACAGGTCGTGCGTTCCCTCGCGGAAGAACCCGACGCGGCCACCACGCACGTGCAGACGCGAGCGCATCCGGTAGCCGTCTTCGGGTGACCCGGACACGGCGATCGGCGCTGGCAACGTGAGCCGTCCGATGCGACCGAACGCGTCCTCGAGGACCAGCCCTTTCACCTCGAGCTGCCGCGCGTAGGTGATGTGCGCATAGACGCAGCCGCCGCACAGCGGATCGGCCGAGACCGCGCGACGGTCGGCGGACGGCTGCTCCACCGTTACCACCTCGGCGTAGGCGACGCCGCGGCCGACGCGCTCGATGCGCGCCGTCACCTGCTCGCCGGGGATGGCACCCGACACGAGTACGACCTGACCGTCGGCACGCGCGATCATGCGCCCGCCGGCGGCCGGCTTCTCGATGGTGAGTGAAAGGGTCTGTCCGGCGTTCAGCATAGGACCTGTATCGCTGCGCACCCGCAGGTGCGCTGTTGCAGTTTCAGGAAAACGAAATGACCGGCAGTCCGAGCCGCTCGCGCATGAGGCGCGTGATGGCCCGGTCGAGCGCGGCCGCGAACGCGTCTGCGGCCATGGTGGACCGGAACGCCGCCAGTTCCTCGGCGGCCTCCCGGCGCAGCGCGTCGATGAAGTCTTTCGTCACTGCGCTCTTCATCAACGCGATCAACTCGGTGTCGAGCGCAGCCAGACGCTCGACCGTGACGCGCCGTTCCTCGCCGCGTACGCCGGCACTCTTGCCGCGCGCCGCATCGAGTTCCGCCGACACACGGTCGACGAGCGGATCGGCTTCGTCACCGAGGACGCCTGTCGCCCTGAGGCTGCTCAGCTTCACCAGCACCCGCTCGAGGTGATCGGGCAGCGACGGCCCCTTCTTGCGAGCCGGAGCGGCCGTTACCGGCGCGTCCGCCGACGCGTCGCCGGCTGGCGCAGCCGTGAGCCCCGTGGCCCGGCGCCACTCGTCGAACACATCGAGGACGTCGGCCTCGCAGAAGTCGATCTTCACCGGGCGCTTGCGCGGCCCCTTGCGATAATAGCGCTCGAAGTAGCGCTCGATGCCGCCCAGCGCCACCTTCAACGGTACGCCGTCCAACGCCCACTTCGCCACGATCTCGAACGAGGGTCCGACGATGCGCATGAGGTGACCGTCGTTTTTGCGGCAGAGATGCGCTTCGATATCGCGGCAGTACTCGGACAGATCCATTTGGAAGTGCAGATTGTAGACTTCAGATTGCTGATTCGAGAGGCTGTCGGTCAGCGGGGCGCCTGGTTACGTTCCCAGACCAGCCGCAGCCCCTGCAGCGTCAATTCCACATCGACATGCTGGAACAGTTGCGTCTCGGGCGCGATCACCACCGCCAGCCCGCCGGTCGCGACACAGACCGCGTTGCCGCCAAGTTCGACGTCCATGCGGCGGACGAGCCCCTCGACCATGCCGACGTAGCCGAAGAACAGGCCCGACTCCATCGCGCCGATGGTGGTGCGGCCGATCACCGTCGCCGGCTTGCGCACCTCGATGCGCGGCAGCCGCGCCGCGCGCTGGAACAGGGCATCGGCCGAGATGGTGACACCGGGGCAGATGGCACCGCCAAGGTATTCACCCTTCCCGCTCACCGCATCGAGCGTGGTGGCGGTACCGAAGTCGCAGACGATGAGCGGCCGGCCGTCGCCGCCGTACTGCTCGAAGGCCGCAATCGCGTTCACGATGCGGTCGGCACCGACTTCCGACGGATTGCTGTAGAGGATGGGCATGCCCGAATTGCTGGCCGGGTCGACGACCAGCGGCGAGCGCTCGAGGTACTTCCACAGCATGCCGACCACCGTGTTCGTCAGCGGCGGCACGACCGACCCGAGCACCACGCCTTCGATGCGTGTCCGGTCGATCTTGCCGTGCACGAACAGGCCGTCGACCGCGAGGCCGAGCTCATCGGCCGTGCGGTCGCGCAGCGTCTGCAGTCGCCAACTGCGGATCAGTTCGGTGCCCTGGAACACACCCAGGACGATGTTGGTGTTCCCGACGTCAATTGCCAGCAGCATGGAGTCCCCAGCGCACTTCCCCGGCTACGATCCGCTCGACCGAGCCGGCGCTCCGCACGAGGAGCGCGCCCATCTCATCGATCCCTTCGGTGATCCCGTGCCGCACGCCCGACGGCGTGTCCCACTCGACCTTTGCGCCGCGGCTCCCGAACGCCCGCGCACGCCACGCGTCGAGAATAGCATCGTAGCGCCCGCCGAGCAGGTCGTCGTAGCGCGCCGCCAGCGAGGCAATCGCCTCGGCACACAGCGCCGCGCGGTCGATGCCACGCCCGAGTTCGGTCTCGAGCGACGTGACCATCGACGCCAGTGCAGGCGGGTAGGCTGCCGACATCACGTTGATGCCGAAGCCCAGCACCACCGCCTGCAGGCCGACCGCTGCGGTCGATGCCACGCCCTCGGCCAGGATGCCGGCGAGCTTGCGTCGTCCCACCAGCAGGTCGTTCGGCCACTTGATGGCCGGCACTAACCCGGTCACCTGCTCCACCGCCTCAGACAGCGCCACGCCGGCACTCAGCGTCAGCAGTGCTGTCGCCCGTTCCGGCGACAGCCGCGCGCGCCCTGGTGCCAGGACCACCGAGACGTAGAGCCCAGCGGACGGTGGCGAGAACCAGACGCGCCCGCGGCGTCCTCGCCCAGCCGTCTGCGCGTCGGCAATGACGACCGTGCCTTCGTGGCCGCCCTCCTGCGCGAAGCCGCTCGCGACGTCGTTGGTCGACCCGATTGTTTCGAAATAGAGGATCCGGCTGGCGAGCGGGCCGAGGCGTTCGCGCCGCGCCTCGAGCGCCTCGAACAGTTCCGGTGGCAGTGGACGTGGGTGGTCGGACACGCGGGGACTAGATTGGTTCGATCTCGAAGCTGATGTCGATGGCCGGAGCCGAGTGCGTGAGCGCACCGGCCGAGACATAGTCGGCGCCGGTCGCCGCCAGCTCGGGGATCCGGTCGAGGGTGACCCCGCCCGAGATCTCGATCTTGATGCGTCCGGCCGCCCGCCGCACCGCCTCGCGCACTTCGTCGAGCGGCATGTTGTCCACGAGCACGATATCCGCGCCGGCCGCCAGCGCCTCGTCGAACTGCTCGAGCGACTGCGCCTCGATTTCGAGCCGCAGATCGGGACGGCTCGCGCGGCAGCGTGCCACGGCCGCCGCCACGCCGCCAGCCAGCCGCACGTGGTTGTCCTTGATCAGAATGGCGTCGTAGAGCCCGACCCGGTGGTTGGTGGCGCCGCCCGCTGCCACGGCATGCTTCTCGAGCACGCGCAGCGTCGGCGTCGTCTTGCGCGTGTCGAGCACGGTGATGCGTCCGCCCGAGGCGTCGACGTAGGCCCGCGCGCGCGTGGCAATGCCCGACAGGCGCTGCAGGAAGTTCAGCGCCGTGCGCTCGGCCACGAGCAGCGTTCGGGCGAGGCCGACGACCTCGCCGATCTCCTCGCCCACCGTGCACGCCTCGCCGTCGGTCTTGCGGAAGTGGATCTCGATATCGGGTTCGAGCTGACGGAACGCTTCGGCCGCCACGTCGACCCCCGCCAGCACACACGCCTGCTTCACCAGGAAGATGCCGCGTGCCCGCTGCGACGCGGGCACGGTGGCGTCGGTGGTGACGTCGCCGGCGCCGATATCCTCGGCCAGCGCGCGACGGACGATGTCCGGGTAGGACTCAGGCCGGAGGCGCGGCATCGTACCCAGCTACCACGAACGACTTCGGCTCGCCGGCGGCGCAGGCGAACTGCTGGACGCGCAGGGCGGCGCGGAGATCGGCATCCACCTCGGGCATCAGCGCAATGCTCGCGGCGTCGGCGGTGATGGTGACCGTGGTGATCGGCACCTTCAACGGCTGCTTCGCTTCCGACCGCAGCCGGCGCACTTCGAACAGCACGACCGTGGCCCAGTCGTAGAGCTGCTGGTCGGCCTCGCGGCGTGCCGGCGAGTGGTCGTCCACCAGCACCTCGACTTCGGCGCGCGTCGGCCAAGCCGCCTTGTGCACCGAGCCCTCCTGCCACCACGACCAGACTTCTTCGGTCACGAACGGCAGGAACGGTGCGAGCAGCCGCAGCATCACCGACAGCGCCGCCACCAGCGCCGAATTGGCCGAGGCCGCGGCAGCGTCGCCCTGTTCGCCGTAGCGCCGTCCCTTCACCAGCTCGAGATAGTCGTCACAGAAGCGCCAGAAGAACTCTTCCGTGCGCTGCAGCACGCGAGCGTAGTCGTAGGTTTCGAAGTTCTTCGTCGCGTCATCGACCAGATCCGCGAGGTTGCGGAGCATCGCGCAGTCGACCGCGTACGTGATCGGCCCCTGCGGCAGCGCTGAACTGAGCGTGAAGCGCGAGGCATTCAGCAGCTTCATCGCCAGGCGGCGTCCCACCTTCATCTGGGCCGCCTCGAAGATTGTGTCGCCGCCAGGGCGGGCGCAGGCCGCCCAGTAGCGGACCCCGTCGGAGCCGTGCTCGTCGAGCAGCGCCTTCGGCGTGACCACGTTGCCCTTCGACTTCGACATCTTCTTACGGTCGGG
>Ga0114974_10001212_pt1 | contig 20455 bp, 22 predicted proteins | sample S_130206_EF_Meta_FD_87318 | JGI IMG/M metagenome (GOLD analysis project Ga0114974, IMG submission 87318) | Freshwater microbial communities from Lake Simoncouche, Canada to study carbon cycling - S_130206_EF_MetaG | ecosystem: Environmental > Aquatic > Freshwater > Lake | place: Lake... | reverse complement strand
TTTTGATAGTTTGAAAATGAATATTGACGGTTGATGTTATTTCCTTGCCATAGCCGCCTGCCATCGATATGGCAATTGGTAACTTTCGATCAAAAGCATATCGCAGTACGGCCTCATCTCGCAGTCGCATTCCCTCGCTGCTAATATTTAATCGTCCAAGACGATCATCCTCATGGGGATCGGCCCCCGCTAAAAAAATAAGGCTATCAGGCTTGAAGCGAGAATCTAATTCATCTAAACAATGATTTAAAGCTTCTAAGTAGGTTTGATCATTACACGCATCTGGTAAGCCAAAATCTAAATTACTGATTTCTTTTTTAAAAGGGAAATTATTTTCACCATGTATCGACAGAGTGAAGATGGAGGAATCGTTTTGCAGAATGGCTGCCGAACCGTTGCCTTGGTGAACATCTAAATCAATGATCGCAATTTTTAGTTTGGGGTTGATTTCTTTCTGCAAGGCGCGTGCGGCAATGGCAGAATCATTGAAGACGCAAAAGCCAGACCCTCTATCTCGATAGGCATGATGTGTGCCCCCTGCCAAATTGACTGCAACACCCTCAGTTAAGGATGTTTTGCATGCTGCTACTGTTGCCCCGGCTGATCTTCGTGAACGCTCCACCATCTTCTGGCTCCAAGGGAAACCAATCTCTCTTTGTTCGCGCGTACTCAAATTACCCTCAATAATATTAATTAGATATTGTGGATCGTGCGCATATAAAATTTGAGTATCACTTGCCGCAGGTGCTTCAACCAGTTTGACGCCTTCTAAATGACTCACTAAGTTTCTGAGCTTTGAATACTTCTCCATAGGGAAGCGATGGCCACTAGGTAGCGGCAAAATAAAATGGTCGGTATAAAACGCCTTCAAACTTAACTCGAGTATTGCTTCAGAAAATCTAAGGAAACTAGCTCAAGCGCTTTGATGTTAGTGCTTTCAAGTTTGATTCTTGGTGCACATTCGGCTTGCACTGCCTCGAGCCAGCGATTAAGGCAAAGACACCATTGATCGCCTGCTACCAGGCCGGGAAATTGATATTCTGGCCTAGGTGTAATGAGATCATTTCCTTTGCTTAGGCTAAATTGTAAAAAGTCCTGAGTGACTATCGCACACACTAAATGACTCCCAATATCTTCCTCGTCAGTCTTGCAGCATCCATCCCGAAAAAATCCAGTAAGCGGTTCAAAGGAACAGGGAACCAAGGGTTGACCAAGCACATTTAGCGCCATATTTTTTTGCATAAAAGCCCTCTTATGAGTAATTGATATCAGTTTATTGAAATACGCTTAAACTTGCTGAGTAGTGAGGCCCTATACATCTATATTAGATCTACTCCTAATACTCTATATGAAACGATTTCTATTATCTATTTGCGCATTATTTTGCTTGCATAGCTCAGTGAGCTTTGCGATGGATACGGCGCATATTAATTCGACATTTGGCGCCACTAGACTTCAGGGTGCTGGAAAGTTGACTTGGTGGGGTTTGGATATCTATGATGCCACTCTGTATCGCGCTGGAAGTCTAAGCTCCCCAGAATTTGCTTTAAATCTTCGCTATCAAAAATCGTTTACAGGAATATCGATCGCCAATAAAACTGCGGAAGAGATGAAAAAAATGGGCATTCCTGATGCTCAGGCTGCTCTTTGGGGTAAAGAGATGGCTACATTCTTTCCTAATGTAGAGCCAGGGCAAAGTTTGACAGCCATTTATACCCCCAAGCAAGGGACCGTATTTTTTTATGATGGCAAACAGATTGCTCAAGTAAAAGGTGCTGAATTTTCGAAGGCATTTTTTGGGATTTGGTTCGATTCTAAAACTAGTGCACCCAAACTGCGAACTGAACTTCTTGGGCAACATTGTCCGCCCCCACTCATTAGCGAAGGTTGTTAGGTTATGAAAACAAATATATACAAATTAACAGCGTTGATTTTTATCAGCTTTCTGTTGAGCGCCTGCTCAGGGCCTAAAATTTCTGATTACGCTAAAGAGAAGCCCACCCTAGAATTAAGCGAGTATTTTTCAGGAACGATTGATGCCTATGGAATATTTACAGACCGTAGTGGCGAAGTTGTAAAAAGATTTACCGTATTGATTGAGGCTAAATGGTCAATAGTTGACGGCAAAAAAGTAGGCGTACTCGATGAAAGCTTTGAATATTCTGATGGTAGTAAACAAAAAAGAATTTGGAAGTTAACTGAAGTCTCTCCTGGTAAATATATTGGTAAAGCAGATGATGTGATTGGGGATGCCCAAGGCGAGTCAGCTGGAAATGCCTTAAATTGGGCCTATACCTTGGCATTGCCAGTTGACGGCACTATTTATCATGTACAGTTTGACGACTGGATGTATCTTGTAACTCCTAAGGTCATGATTAATAAGGCCAAGATGAGTAAGTTTGGGATATATCTAGGCGAAGTGACGCTCAGTTTTTATAAGCGCTAAACAGATATCTGAAATGTATGTCAGACTTTGCTGTACAGGAGCAGTTTTTAACAAACTGCAATCAGTGTTTAATAAAAAATCATAAGGTGACATGTGACAACAGCTCGAGTCGTTAGTCTTTCGGAACTAGGTAGTGCCGATGTAATTAAATTGATCGATAAAGAATTACCTCCGCCAGCAAAGGGCGAGGTACAAATTCGCCAAACTGCTATTGGATTTAATTTTATTGATGTCTATCAGCGTTCCGGTGTCTATCCCCTCGATTTACCAACTGGCCTTGGTCATGAGGCTGTTGGAGTGGTAGAGGCCCTGGGTGATGGCGTTAGCAATTTTAAAGTTGGTGATCGTGTCATGTATATCAATGCTGGTATTGGCGCGTATGCAAGCGCACGTAATGTGCCCGCTGATAAATTAGTCCCAGTTCCAGATCAGATCTCAGATGAAGTGGCAGCAGCGGTTTTTTTCAAAGCCATGACAGCGCAATATCTTGTGCAAAAAACGTATCAGGTTAAGGCGGGTGATGTTGTTCTAGTGCATGCAGCAGCAGGTGGTGTTGGTCAAATTTTGGCTGGCTGGGCAAAAGCCTTAGGCGCGTTTGTGGTGGGTACTGTTGGATCTCCCGCCAAATTTGCTGCCGCTAAAGAGGCTGGATGTGATGCTGTGATCGATTACTCAAAGCCGAACTGGGTTGAAGAATTTATTAAAGCTACAGGCGGCAAAAAGGCGAATGTGGTTTATGACTCTGTTGCTAAAGATACCTTCTTAGGATCTTTAGATTGCACTGCTCCGTTTGGAACTGTTGCTTTATTTGGTGGTGCATCAGGACCTGCGCCTGAGATTCAGCCAGAAATCCTCAATAAGAAAGGTTGCTTATTCTTGACAAGACCTTCAGTATTTCCTCATAACGCAACTCCAGCTCTCTTGCAGGAGAATGCCCGCGCGGTATTTGATGCAATAGCAAAGGGGTATGTAAAGGTTCAAATTGGCGCTAAATTTTCTTTAGAGCAGGCGGCAGATGTGCATCGTGCCGCTGAAGGAAGAAAGGTATCTGGCGCAATCATTATGATTCCCTAAATGAATATGCTTTGATCTAAGCCCCGTATACGGGGCTTTTTTATTAGTAAGTTCATTTGATGCGCTGACATATCAGCGTAATTCGATTTACTTGATTTTGAAACACTCTAGCCATGATTGAGGTTTAAGCCCATTAGAAGCTAGCAAAGGGTATATCAGTACTTGTTTTCTACAGGCCTGTTATTTAATCTAGTATCTATAGGCTAGACGTATATAGACCAATACATAAGGATCATTTAATGACTACACATTCTCTTTTTGCTAGAGCATTGCTCATTTGCGGCTTGCTTGGCAGCTTTTATATACCAGCAATAGCACAATCTGATTATCCCAATAAGCCAGTGAAGATTATTGTTCCATTCCCACCAGGGGGTACGACAGACATCATGGCTCGTATTTCAGCTGAACAATTAACCAAGATCTTTAAACAAGCTTTTGTGATTGAAAATATCTCTGGGGGAGGAGGCGTCATTGGTGCAGAAAGAGGGGCAGCAGCTCCGGCTGATGGATATACATTAGTAATGACTGGTGTTGGACAAAATGCTGTGGCACATGGTCTAGATCCTAATTTGAAATATGATTCTTTAAAAGACTTTGCACATATCTCTCTGATTGATTTTGGTCCGAATGTACTAGTGGTTAATCCAGAACGACCCTTTAAGACCTTGAAAGATATTGTTGATTACGCTCGTGCAAATCCGGGTAAATTAGATTACGGATATACCTATGCTTCTTCGGGCCATATGGCGATGGAGTTACTCAGACAAGCAACCTCTACTTGTATTGATATGAAGAAGAAGCTAAATTGCAATCCATTACCATTGGTGGGCATCCCTTATCGTGGTGGAGGTCCACTCATCAATGCTATTTTGGCAAATGAAATTCCACTAGAATTTATTAATCAAGATGCAGCATTGCCACATGTTCAAGCTGGAAAATTAAGGCCTATTGCAGTCAGTAGTTTGCAACGCAATCCCTTGTATCCAAATGTACCCACCATTGCAGAAAGTGGTTATCCAGGATTTCAGGCGCTTTCATGGGCAGGTATTAGCGCTCCTAAAGGAACGCCTAAACCAGTGCTTGATAAGCTAGAGGCAGCGATGGTGCAAGCCTTGCAGAGTCCAGATCTTAGACAGCGTCTAGAGTCGGTCGGTTTTGTAGTGCCAACTCCAGGTTCGGCAGCTTATGTCAGTTTTTTAAAGTCGGAGATTGACCAGTGGGTCTCTTTGATTAAAAAATCAGGAATCAAGCCTGAATAGTTAGTGTTTGACGTGGTTCAATGGGTTAGATCGAGAAAAAACTACTTCGGGTAGTTTTTTCTTGCTAGCCTGCCAAGGTTTATAATTCTCTAAGCGATTGAATTAAAAGAGAATATTCTCAAAAAACCATTCTGCTTGGTTTGACAGCCCCTGTAGGGTCTTGGACAATGCCAGGAGTGGTTTGATTCAAGCCTACGACCTTTCATGACAGCCACTATTTCTGCAACCTCCAGTAAGCCTGATCTTGTACTTCAAGCGCGAGCGCTGACCTGTGTGCGTGGTGAACGACAGTTGTTTGCTGACCTGGATTTGCAATTGAATTCAGGTGAGTGTTTGCATGTGCGCGGTGCAAATGGAGTTGGTAAAACTAGCTTATTGCGACTCCTAACAGGTTTATCTAAACCTGAGTCAGGAGAAATTCTTTGGAACCATCATTCCATTCAAGAAGATCCCAAGCAATATCACCGTGAACTTTTATTTTTGGGCCACCGCGATGCATTAAAAGAGGATCTGACTGCTTTAGAAAATTTAGAAATGTACGCATCCCTGGACGATATTTCTATTACACACGAGCAGGCCCTGTCTTCTTTATGGCGCTTTGGCTTACGTGGGCGTGAAGATCTGCCAGTTCAATATTTGTCTGCTGGTCAAAAGCGTCGCGTGCTGATGGCGCGCATGGCAATACATCAAGCCAAATTATGGATTTTAGATGAGCCCTTTAATGCCCTTGATGTTGATGCTATACAGGCATTGCAAAATTTGATTACAGAGCACCTTGATATTGGCGGCCTAGTTGTTTTGACTAGTCATCAAGAAATTCAGGTTCCTTATGTAAGGGTGTTAGAGCTGTGAACGCTTTTTTCGCCATCATTCATCGAGATTTACTCTTAGTCATGCGTCGCAAGAGTGAGGTCCTCACTGCGCTCTTTTTCTTCGTGGTAGTCACCAGTCTTTTCCCTTTAGGAATCGGGGCTGATGGGGCTTTGCTGCGCAAGATTGCACCTGGTGTTCTATGGGTGGCAGCTTTGCTTTCGACTTTATTAGGTTTGCAGCGCATGTTTGCAGCAGATTATTTAGACGGTGCTTTGGAGCAGCTCATTTTGACCCCACAGTCTTTAGTGCTTTTAGTATCAGGAAAGATTGCAGCGCACTGGTTAGTCAGTGGTTTGCCCTTAGTGTTATTAGCCCCTATTATTGGTATTCAGTTTGATTTAGATGCTAGTTCCTTGTATGTATTAATGGCTAGCTTACTACTGGGGACCCCAGTGTTATCCTTGCTGGGCTCTATTGGCGCTGCCTTGACATTGGGAGTTCGGGGTGGAAGTGTGCTGATGAGCTTATTAATTCTGCCGCTCTATGTACCTGTACTTATTTTCGGGGCTGGGGCGGTTTATGCCAATAGTGTAGGCCTAGATATCACAGGTCATTTTTCACTGCTGGGCGCCTTATTGATTTTGGCTTTAGCATTTGTACCTTGGGTGAGCGCCGCCGCCCTAAAGATTGCGATTGAATGAGTAAGGTAAATAATATTTCTACTGCTGATAGTCGCTGGATAAATTGGTTTAAGTGGTCCAGCCCAAGCACTTTTTATCCGGTGGCGGGCAAGCTCATCCCTATTTTTTGGGCACTTACAGCTATCTTTGGAATTGCTGGTTTATGGGTGAGTTTTTTTGTAGCACCAGTTGATGCAGTTCAAGGTCAAGGCTATCGCATTATCTTTGTGCACGTTCCTGCATCATGGATGTCCATGTTGATCTATTTAGTGATGGCAGGATGGGCTGGACTTGGTTTGATATTTAATACCCGTCTTTCTGCCATGATGGCGCAAGCACTAGCACCGATCGGTGCTTGGATGGCCTTTCTATCTTTGTGGACGGGTGCATTTTGGGGTAAGCCAATGTGGGGTACTTGGTGGGTTTGGGATGCTCGTCTGACTTCAGAATTAATTTTGTTATTCCTCTATTTGGGATTTATTGCACTACAAGCCTCAATTGATAACCCACGCAGAGCAGATAAAGCGGGAGCAATATTAGCTTTGGTTGGCGTAGTCAATGTTCCTATTATTTATTTCTCGGTGAAGTGGTGGAATACCTTGCATCAGGGTGCATCGGTTTCATTAACTAAGGCACCGGCTATGGCACAAACCATGCTTTGGGGTATGTTGTTGATGACCTTATGTTTCTGGATGTATTCCATTGCAGTGAGCTTAATGCGAGTGCGAACTCTGATTCTTGAGCGTGAGACTCATACTGATTGGGTGAGACAATTAAATGAGGTTAATCATTAATGTGGAATAGTCCTTCAGAATTTTTTGCCATGGGTGGTTATGCACTCTATGTATGGAGTAGTTTTGGCGCTTGTGCTCTAGTCTTATTGCTAGAGCCTATCGTGATTCGCATCCGTAATAATGCAGTGATTCGTAGATTGAAGCAGCAATTGATAGCAGAGCGTTTTGATAAAGAGAGCAGTCAGTGAAGCCTAGACATAAGCGAGCATTATTAATAGCTGCTGCTATAGCGGTGATAGGTGTGGCTGCGCTCTTAATACTAAATGCGCTCAATAGCAACATTGCCTTATATGTCACACCAAGCGAAGTAGCAGCAGGAAAATCGCCACAAGGACAAGCATTTAGAATTGGTGGCATGGTCAAGGACGATTCCGTAAAACGCGACGGCTTAACGGTTCATTTTGTCATCACTGATTTAGTAAAAGATATTCCAGTTTCTTATACTGGGATTCTTCCAGACTTATTTAAAGAAGGTAAGGGCGCAGTCATTCAAGGTCGTCTAGATGCTAACGGCCAATTCATTGCGAGCGAAGTCCTTGCTAAGCATGATGAAAATTACATGCCTCCAGAAGCTCAACATGCATTAGAGCAAGCACGGAAAAATGGAGGCGCTAAATGATTCCTGAGTTTGGACATTACGCACTCATTCTGGCCCTTTGTGTTGCGGTCATTCAAGGGGTACTGCCTCTTGTGGGGGCACATCAAGGCCGTCGTGAGTGGTTGATACTGGCGCGACCTACAGCGCAAACAGTTTTCCTATTGTTGTTGATTGCCTTCATGTGCTTAACATGGAGTTTTTATATCAATGATTTTTCAGTACTTTATGTTGCTGAGCATTCCAATTCTCAGCAACCAGTAATGTATCGCTTGGGTGCAGTTTGGGGAGGCCATGAGGGCTCACTGTTGCTCTGGGTATTTTTATTAAGTACCTGGACTATTTTGGTTGCTCAGCTTTCTAAGGCGCTTGATGAGTTTATGGTTTCCAGGGTCATTGGAGTTTTAGGTTTGGTCATTAGTGGTTTGCTTTTATTCGTTGTTGCCACTTCTAATCCATTCACTAGATTATTACCCGCTGCTCAGGATGGACGATCATTAAATCCCCTACTACAAGACCCAGGTTTAGTATTCCATCCGCCGATGCTATATATGGGGTATGTTGGTTTTTCTGTAGCCTTTGCATTTGCTATTGCTTCTTTATTGTCTGGTCGTTTGGATGCCGCATGGGCGCGCTGGTCAAGGCCGTGGACAACCGCTGCATGGATCTTTTTAACTCTTGGCATCGCCTTAGGATCTTGGTGGGCTTATTACGAATTGGGTTGGGGAGGATGGTGGTTTTGGGATCCCGTAGAAAATGCCTCATTTATTCCTTGGTTAGTTGGCACAGCGCTATTACATTCCTTGGCTGTTACTGAGAAGCGCGGTGGTTTTAAAAGCTGGACAGTATTGCTTGCGATTACCGCTTTTTCTTTATCCCTCTTGGGGACTTTTTTAGTTCGCTCAGGAGTGCTGACTTCAGTGCATGCTTTTGCTACTGATCCAAAGCGCGGTATTTTTATTCTGATATTTTTATCTTTGGTTGTTGGCTCATCATTGGCCCTGTATGCATGGCGCGCACCGAAGAGCACCATGGGCGGTAAATTTAGCTTGAGCTCACGTGAGACGCTCATTTTGCTTGGTAATGTATTTTTAGTGGTTTCAGCGGGTTCCATATTGCTAGGAACTTTATATCCTTTACTAATCGATGCACTTCATTTAGGCAAGATTTCTGTTGGGCCGCCCTACTTCAATAGTGTCTTTGTACCCATCATGGCTCCATTATTAGTGTTGATGGGAATAGGACCATGGGCTAACTGGAAAAATACCGATCTCCTGACTGTGATAAAGCGCCTATGGCTTGCAGGTTTAGTTGCTATTGTTGCTGGTATCGCCATTCCCTTGACGATGGGTGAGTTCACTTGGTTGGCCAGCCTTGGTTTCTTGTTGGCATTTTGGGTGATTGCCTCTGGGTGTTTGCAGATTATTCGCCAAGTCAAGACGGGCAGACCAACTCGCTCTTTTATTGGTATGCAATTTGCCCACTTAGGAATTGCCGTCTTTGTGATTGGTGTAACCATGGTGGGCGCTTATCAAGAAGAAAAAGATGTAAGGATGTCCGCCGGTGAAACTGTCAGCGTTGGCGGCTATCAAATCCAATTACAAACGGTAAAACCAGTTCCCGGTCCAAACTACAACGCGATGCGCGGTACTTTCTTGCTTAGTAAAAATGGAGTGAGCGAGTCAACCCTTTATCCTGAAAAGCGTAGTTATTTCACATCTACGATGCCGATGACTGAGGCTGCGATCGATATTGGTCTGACCCGCGATATTTACGTTTCATTAGGCGAAGATCTTGGTGATCAGTCTTGGGCTGTGCGCGTTTACTACAAGCCATTTGTTGATTGGATTTGGGGCGGTTGCTTGCTCATGGCTTTGGGAGGTGTCTTAGCAATCTCAGATAAGCGCTATCGCATGAAGTTAAGAAGGCAAACCTCATGAAGTCTAAATTTCTTATTCCCCTGGTGATCTTTGGGGTATTGGTAGCCTTTCTTGCGGTTGGTTTAAATCGAAATCCACAAGAAGTGCCATCCCCTTTAATTAATAAAGCCGCACCGGCATTTGAGATTCCGCAATTAGAGCAAACTAATAAGATGTTTTCACCAGAGAGCATGAAGGGGCAAGTATGGATTCTGAATGTTTGGGCATCATGGTGTGTTGCCTGTCGTGAGGAGCATCCAGTGCTTGTAGAGTTGGCTAAGTCGCAAATTGCTCCGGTGATTGGCCTGGATTACAAAGATAAGCGCGATGATGCTTTGGCAATGCTCGCAAATCAAGGCAACCCATACCTTCTATCAGCCTTTGATGCAAATGGTCGCGTAGGAATTGATTATGGCGTATATGGTGTGCCAGAAACTTATGTGATCGATCGAGCAGGGATCATTCGTTTTAAGCACATTGGTCCCATCACCACTCAGGTGTTGAATCAAAAGATTTATCCCTTGGTCAGCGAGCTAAAGAAATCGTGAAGTCTCTATTTTTTCTCTTTGCGACCACTCTTTGCTTTAGCCTATCTTTTGCTAAAGACGCGGCTCCACTTGCAGCAGACCCCTTGGTAGAACAACGCTTGATTGGAATTTCTGAAGAGATGCGTTGTTTGGTTTGCCAAAATGAATCTTTAGCAGGCTCGCGATCAGATTTAGCGAATGATCTTCGTAGAGAAATTCGCACCCTCATTCAAGAGGGTAAAAGCGACGATCAAATCAGAACTTTTATGGTTGAGCGCTATGGTGATTTTGTGCTCTATCGTCCACCAGTTAAGCCTATTACTTGGTTGCTATGGATTGGACCCTTTGTCATTCTTGTTATAGGAATTGTCGGTTTATTGAGCTATCTTCGTCGCAGGAATCTGAGTATCCCTAGCACGGCACTCTCTAAAACAGACAATGAAAAGATTGATGCCTTACTGAATCAAGATAGAAAATATAGGCGCAATGACTAACTTTTTCATACCTGCTTTTTTATTATTGGTGCTCGTGCTCTTATTGTTATTGCGCCCCTTTTTATTTCCTGCAAAAGTACAGGCTACTTCTCGCCGTCAGATGAATGCAGCGATTTATCGTGAGGAGTTAGATAAACTAGAAGCCGAGCGTAATACTGGCTTGATCACTGAGGCGGATTATGAAATCGCTCACGCCGAGATGCGTCAGCGACTTTTTCAGGATACGAATGAAGAGGATGATCTCGCTACTTTAGGATCCACCAAAAAAACAGCCATCGGGATCTGTATCTTTATTATGTTGATCTCATCTGGTTTATATTTTTCTTTTGGTGATGTGTATCGTGTTGCTCAGAAAAATTCCGAGACGCCTATGAATCAAGAGGGCGTTGAGAAAATGGTGACCGAGTTTGCCGCCAAGATGGAAAAAGATCCTAGCAATCTTCAGGGGTGGGTAATGCTCGCACGCTCATACCGAATCTTGGGACGGAATGAAGATGCCGTTAAAGCGTATGAACGTGCAGGTAGCTTTGTCGATTCTGATCCTCAGTTATTGGCCGACTATGCTGATACCCTTGCTGCAAATGCCAATGGTAATTTTGCAGGTAAGCCTTTAAGGCTCATCAATCAGGCTCTGAAATTAGATCCTAATAATTTAATGGCGCTTTGGTTGTCTGGCACTGCTGCATTTAGTACTGGAAATTATCGCTCTGCAGTGCAAACTTGGGAAAAGCTTGCTTCTCAATTACCTCCTAATTCGGAGGAGATAAAGATGATAGAGGGATCGATAGCTGAAGCGCGCTCTAAGGGTGGCTTAGCACCAAAGGCCACTATTATTTCTTCTGCAAAAACAATTAGCGGTCAGATTGAGTTGGCGAGCGATTTGAAATCTAAGGTAAAGCAAGGCGATACAGTAATGGTGATTGCTCGCCAAGTGGGCGAGCGCATGCCGGTTGCGGTATTAAAAATTCCAGTTGCTCAATTTCCGATGAGTTTCGTACTCAACGATGCCTTAGCAATGAATCCAAATGCGCCATTATCTAAGCTGACTGAGGTTTCGATCGAGGTCAGAATATCGAAGACGGGAATGGCCAAACCAGAAACTGGCGATTTGATTTCTGCAGCGAAGACTATTAAAGTCGGAGCAGAAAATGTACGACTTTTAGTAGATCAAGTACGCCAGTAGTTCTTATTTTTAGCCACGACCAACAAATGGCATCTTCGTAGCCATAATTGTCATTGATAAAATGTTGCTCTCCAAGGGGAGTTGTGCCATGTGAAGTACGGCTTCACCAACATGTGCAACATCCATTCGTGGCTCAACCTTAATCGATTGATCGGCTTGCATGATGCCATTTGCCATGCGTTCTGTCATCTCAGTTGCAGCATTACCAATATCGATTTGACCACAAGTAATATTAAATGGACGGCCATCCAATGCAATGGTTTTTGTTAAGCCACTAATCGCATGTTTGGTAGAAGTGTAGGGCGCAGACATTGGTCTTGGTGCATGGGCAGAGATCGAGCCATTATTAATAATTCTGCCGCCTTGGGGTGCTTGTGCCTTCATCATCCGAATCGCTTCTTGTGAACATAAGAAGGCACCACAAAGATTGGCATTCACGACATTCATCCATTGCTCATAAGTAATGTCTTCCATGGGAATAGCAGGGGCGCCCATGCCAGCATTATTAAACAGGACATCAATACGAGAAAATTTAGCTTTTAGAGCGGCAAATAAAGCTTTGACTTCTTCAGGTTTGCCGACATCGCAAGCAACTGCTAGGCAGTTATTTTCATTGCCGCCAATATCGGCTATCGCCTTTTGGAGTCGCTCTAGATTGCGTCCAGTCAGGACAACATTAAATCCCCCTTGCAGGAGGGATTTGGCAGCAGCTTTTCCGATACCAGTGCCGGCGCCAGTAACAATGGCTGTTTTTGCTTTGCTTGTATTCATGATGTTCTCTAACGGTTCTTAAAGACCTTATCTTAGCTTGATTTATTTGTTAGATTTGAATTTTTACCAAATTCTGAGCTCGGGGCATAATGCAAAAATGAATCGAGATAGTCATGCAATCCCTTAAAAAACACCTATATAACCCTTGGGCTATTGCCCTCAGTTTTCTATCCCTCCTAGCCATTCTTTTTGTGGTGTTGTGGATCTTGATCCCACCGCTTCCTAAGACAATTGAGATGGCTACAGGCTTTCCTACGGGACTCTATTACCAGTTTGGAGAGCGTTTACAGGCAGAACTCAGTAAGGAGCGTGTTGAGCTACAAGTGAAGGCTACAGGCGGTACATTAGATAACTTGGCTTTATTGAGTGACTCTAAGTCAGGGGTGGGTTTTGCTATGGTTCAGGGTGGTGTGGCTGATATCAGCAAATACCCCAATTTAGTTTCGGTTGCCGGGATGTTTTATGAGCCAATCTGGGTCTTATATCGCGAGGCTGCCTTTAAAAGTGATGCGAGCCCCTTACGAGTTCTAAGTCAGCTAAAGGGAAAGCGAGTATCTATTGGTAATGAAGGTAGCGGCACCTTAGTGTTGAGTCAGACTTTATTAAAGTTGAGCGGGATATCAGAAAATGACGTTCTCGCTGAAAAGTTAAAGCCTGATGAAGCTGCAAAAAAACTGAATAGTGGACAGCTCGATGCAGTATTTTTGGTGGCTGCAGCTGAAGCACCTATCTTGCGGCAGTTTTTCGCCATACCTGGTATTCGCTTAATGAGCCTTGACCAAGCGGATGCTTATGCTCGCAACTTACCTTACTTATCCAAGGTCTTGGTCCCTAGAGGATTATTGAGTATTGAATATGATTTACCACGTCACGATATTCAGGTACTCGCTGCCACGGCAACTCTAGTTGCTCATGACTCTATTAGCCCTGCTATGGTATCTCTGCTCCTCGGAGCATCCTACGATGTTTTGAAATCCTATTCGCGCCTGCAAAAAGCAGGTGAATTCCCATCGAGCGCAGGCTTAGATTTTCCTTTGCAGATCGATGCCGAGATTTATCTTAAGGATGGCCCATCATTGCTGCATCAGCATCTCCCCTTCTGGACTGCAGTTTGGGTGGGCCGCTTAATGAAGATTCTGATACCTTTATTGGTTATATTGATTCCTATTTTTTCCTACCTTCCAGCAGCAAATAACTTGCTGTTACGGTTAAAGTTAGCGCGAGTCTATGAAGAGCTCAAGACGATTGATAAGAATGCGCATAATCCAGATCTGCAAGAGAAGAATTTTAGAGATCTTGAAGTGATTGAGAAACGTGTTGAAAATATCAAGGTATCAAGATTAGATGTTAAAGAATTGTATGACTTGAAAGGTCATGTTGGAGACGTACGTAACCGCTTAAATCAGATGAAATAAAGGGTATAAAAAATGAACAATAAACTCTATCAATATTTAATGGGGGCTGTACTGGGATTATTGGCAATGCAGCTTGCTGCGCAACCTTATCCCAATAAATCAATCTCTCTAGTGGTACCTCAGGCTGCTGGTGGAACGAATGATATTGTGGCGCGCTTGGTATCCCCTGCATTTGGTGAAGCCATTGGTGCTTCTGTTGTAGTTGAGAACCGGCCTGGTGCTGGCGGAAATATCGGCACACAAGGCGTAGCACGCGCTGCGAAAGATGGCTATACCTTATTGCTGACGATCAATAGCGCACAAGCAATTAATCCAGCGCTCTATAAAAATCCTGGATTCGATCCTATTAATGATTTCGTACCCCTGTATTACATCGGTGCCACACCTTATGTATTAGTCACGCCACCAGGATCACCTTATAAAACATTAGCAGATGTAGTGGCTGCTGCTAAGAAAAAACCAGGTGAGCTGTCGTATGCATCTGCTGGTAATGGCACTATTAGTCATTTGCTAGGTGCCATGCTCAACACTAGCGCCGGAATTGAAATGCAGCATATTCCCTATAAGGGTGTTGCCCCAGCCATCAATGATGTTTTAGGTGGTCAAGTACCTCTAGCCTTTGCTAGCCTTCCATCTGCTTTGAATTACATCAAAGCAGGTAAATTACAAGCAATTGCGATTAGCTCTGCCAAGCGCTCTAGTATTGCCCCAGAAATCCCCACAATCGCAGAAACATACCCCGATTGTGTTGGTGAGGTATGGGTAGCCATTTTTGCTCCTATGGGAGTTAGTGCTGAGGTGATCATGAAAGCTCAGGCTGCAATGGAGAAAGTGATGGCAAGGTCTGATGTCAGGGAGAGGTTGATTGCTCAAGGACTGGATTTAAGTCCTGTGCCTACTAATCGATTGGTTGCTTTACTCAAAGATGAGCTAGCCAAGTGGGTGAAAATTGTGAAAGCTTCGGGTGCCCAGCTTGATTAAGCTTTACCATTAATGACCCCATGACTATTTCGCCGCTCAACCCACCTTTAACTTTTGCAAAAGAACTGGCTCATGGCTTGCGTGAGAATGGCTATGTGGTTGCATCGGCAGAAACTGTCGCTGAACTGGCTCACGTCCCTTTGACTAACTTGCAAGGTTTATCTCAATATTGGGAAGGCTTGCCTCGTGATCCCTATCTAAAGGATGGAGGTCGTTATCGCTTTCGACGCCATGCCAGTTATGAGATACAAAAAGGTGAGCTTACCTTGGTACCTCATCGTGCGCATTGGCAATCAGTTAATTACAACGCATTGCATGGCGGAATTGAGCGTTGGTTTGAGCCGATTGAAAATCAATTGATGCATAGTCCGGCCTGGCAATCACTTTTGCTGGGTTTAGGACAGATGTTAAATAGTCTAAAGCCAGTGAATACTTGGTTTATAGAGGCGCACCAATTTCGGATTGATACTACGGATGGTATTGGTCGACCCACTCCTGAGGGGGCTCATCGAGATGGCGTTGATTTTGTAGCAGTTTTTTTACTAGACCGACTTGGTATCAAAGGGGGTGAAACGAGAATCTTTGATGCCCAAGGATCTGCTGGCTTACGATTTACACTCACTCAGCCCTGGTCTTTATTATTGATGAATGATGAGAAGATGATTCATGAGTCCACTCCCATTCAGCCAACGGGGGAATACGGCTATCGCGATACATTGGTCCTAACGTATCGCTCAAATGGCTTTCAGGATTCCCCTAAGCGAAGTCAGCAATAAGGCTTACTCTGGCTCCATGCCAGCTTCTTTAATAGCCTTGGCCCATTTTGCTGTTTCTAATTTAATTTTCTGACCCAATGCCTCTGGTGTGCCCGGTTGTGATTCAAAGCCCATCGCAGAAAAACGCTCAACTAAGTCTTTAGATCTAGCAGCATCGTTAATGGCCTTATTCAGTTTGACAACAGCATCATTAGGCATGCCTGCTGGTCCAAAGGCGGCAAAAAATGCAATTAACTCATAACCCTTGATACCAAGAGCTTCGTTAACGGTTGGTAATTCAGGGATAGCAGGCGAACGTTTCAATGAAGTCACTGCAAGCCCACGGATTTTGCCAGCCTGCACCTGTGGAAGTGTCACAGCAAAGTCGGCGGTAAACATATTGATTTGGCCGCCAATGAGATCGGTCATGGCATTTGGACCGCTCTTATAAGAAACGCCTGTCATTTTGATGCCAGCAACACTCGAGAGCATTTCTGAAGAAACGCGTTGCGAAGTACTGGCATAGCCAAAAGTCATTTTTCCTGGATCCGCTTTCGCAAGAGAAACAAATCCATTGAGAGATTTTGCAGGCACATCATTATTGATGGCAACGATTAAAGGAACCGAGCCAAAATAGCCAATAGGAGCAAAAGCCGTGTCTTGGTTATAAGGAAGATTTTTTACTAAGCTCTTTAATGCAGCGTTAGTACTATTCGTTCCAAAGAGCAGGGTATAGCCATCAGCTGGCGCCTTAGCAACCAAGTCAGCACCAATCATGCCATTCGCTCCAGGGCGGTTTTCAATCACTACTGGTTGCCCTAAAGATTCAGTCATTTTTGCTGCAAAGGCTCGCCCAATTTGATCTGTTGCGCTACCAGCAGCAAAGGGAACAATGGCTTTGATTGGTTTTGAGGGGTAGTTGTCCGCAAATACGAGTGTGCTGCTAATGCTAAGCATTAGGCCTGCACAGGACAAAATAAAGTGTCTTAGGGGGGGTTGGGTTTTCATAGTGTCTCCAGCTGTTTTTCATAGTGTAGCGGGTTTGGCTGACCTGGGACGAGTAGAATGACTTCACGTTTTCACTGAGTCTTTATGCGCTTTCGATCAGCTGGCTATACCCCTCTTATGCTTCTTGCACAAACCTGTGCTTTATTAGGTTTTGCTTGCTACGCCGTCGTTTTAACCACCTTGCAAGAGGATTGGCATTTATCAAACCTCCAGTCAGGTTTAATTGCCAGCGCCTTTTTCTTTGGATATATGCTCGCAGTGCCTCTAGCAACTGCGCTGACCGATCGAGTAGATGCTCGTAAGGTCTATTTAGTGGGGGGCCTTTCCGCTACCCTTGGTCTTCTAGGTATGGCCTTTTTTGCTGTTAATTTTTGGACCGCCCTGATTTTTATGGCCATTAATGGTGCTGGTCTGGCTGGCACCTACATGCCAGGACTCAAAATTTTATCTGATCGTATTCAGACTGGTGAGTTAACTAGGCACATTGCTTTTTATACAGCTTTCTTTGGCATTGGAACTGGTTTTTCTTATCTCTGTTCTGGTTGGATCTTAAGTGCACTTGGTTGGCATTATGTATTTGGCATTATTGCACTTGGTCCCTTTAGTGCTTTTTTAATTGTGCTCTTATTGATTCCGCCTTTGCAACATGAGAAGTGGAAAGGCCCCATTCAAATTCGCCTGCATGATATTTTTCCAGTGGACAAATGGAAATTAGTATTACAAGATAAAAATGCATCCGGATTTATTTTTGGTTATACGGCACACTCTTTAGAGTTATTCGCCTCAAGAAGCTGGCTAGTTGCTTTTTTTGCTTTTTGTACTGCAGTGACAGGTGAAACTTTCTTATTGGCCGCGACGACTCTAGCGGGTGTCATTAATTTCTTTGGCGTTCCTTCATCCATTCTCGGTAATGAAATCGCACTGCGTATTGGACGGCAAAAGTGGATTTGTATAGTGATGGTGACGAGTGCGGTTTTGGGAATTGCCTTAGCCTGTTCAACGGGTCAATCTTGGTGGTTGATCTTTGCTTTAGCTGTTGGGCATGCCATTTTTATCATGGCTGATTCTTCTACTTTGACTGCAGGCCTAGTGATCAGCGCCAAAGAAAATATCAAAGGTGCCGCGATGGGGCTGCATTCATTGATGGGCTTTGGTGGAGGTTTATTAGGCCCAGCGATTTTTGGTTTTATGTTGGATATTTCTGGATCCCGCGCCACCCAATCCTCATGGATCTGGGCATACGCTTCAGTAGTAATTTGGGGCGTGCTATTTGTTATTTATGAACGTCAAAATGGTTGGGGTAGTAAAACAAGTAGATGAAACATAGCCCCACTTGCTATCACTGCTCTAGCGTCATACTTCCAAGTGAATTCATTGAGGCAGACTTAGGTGGTGTAATGCAGTCTATCTAGGAGAAGCGACTTCCAATCCAGTAAGTAAATCCAGCAGTCACTGAAGTTACAGCGCTTCCCCAGGCAATATCAATAAAAGCGAGTCTAGTAGGAAAGTCGCGAACCACGGCTAGATTGGTGAGGTCGTAGGTCATGTAACAAAAAAACCCAAACAATGCACCATATTGCACCGCATATACCCATGATTGTTTTGAGAGTGCTGGGACAATCACAAAAATAGTCACTCCGAGGGCATATAGAAGATAAAAGGCAAGACCAGCAATTAATTTGGGTTCAGTCGCCATCAGACTACCCATTTCTTGCTGGTAAAGGTTCTTGGCTACAGCTAGGAGCCAGATTAAATCAATGACTACTAGCGTAATCAGAAATGAAAGATAGATGGTTAAATACTTGATCATTTTATTTATCCTTTTGAGCTTTAATACATTAATAATAAGTATTATGATGTAATCAGTAGATCAGCAGTTCAATTTAAAGGGAGTCAGATATGTTTAAGCATTTATTAGTACCGGTAGATGGTTCAGATATAAGCAAAAAAGCCCTCAAGGAAGTTGCGAAGCTTGCCAACTCAGATAAAGCAGCAGTGACATTGGTGTACGTCTCCGATCCACTTCCGCCTACGGTGTATTCCGATAGCACCATGGGTTATGGAGTCTCTCAAAAGGACCATCAGAAGGTTTGTGCTGCTTATGCAGAGGATGTGTTCAAAAATGCAGCAAAAGCGCTAGGGTCAGGCATTAAGGCCAAATCCTTGCATGTTTCTAATACCGATCTTTCCGCTGGCATCTTGGACGCTGCAAAAAAAGCGAAAGTGGATGTCATTGTGATGGCATCGCATAAACGCACTGGTATTAAGGGATTATTGCTTGGTAGCGAGACGCATGAAGTGATTGTGCATGCTACTTTGCCAGTTTTAGTGCTGGGTTAAGTTCTGATTGCAATAGTGATAAGGGTCCAATAGGACCCTTTTTTATTACTACTAGAGTTTTGAAAATGAAGATGATTATTTGACCGGGCTGCCAAATAATAAGATCTCTCGAGTAAGTTGACCGCTCTCATTATCACGCATTGACCATAAATCTAATTGTGTTTTGGCAGCATAAGGATCTATATAGATACCATTCTTTCTTAATTCAAAATGAAGATGTGGACCAGTTGATCTGCCAGTAGATCCAACATAGCCAATTTCAAAGCCACGACGTACTTCATTGCCCAGTTGAAGCTCTACGTTGTAGTTACTCAAGTGGGCATAGTAGGTATGGTAATTTCCGGGATGCTCAATCACAATCAGATTGCCGAATGCTCCGTTAAAGCCAAGATGGGCGATCTTGCCATTGGCTACGCTAAAAACAGGAGTGCCAGTAGGCGCTGCATAGTCGATACCCATATGAGCGCGGTAGCTTTGCTTTGGTGGTGCAGCTTGTGCTGTTGGGGGAGTTTTATTAGAGCGTTTACTAGAGGTTCTCACACTACCAACTCCGCGCGAGATGCGACGATAGCTTAATGGGTTAGTCCAAAAGGAGCGTTCAAGGGATTCACCACTGCCAGTAAAGAATCCACCGGGTATGTCGCTACGCTCAACCCAGAATGCGCTTGCAAACACTTCTTTCTCGGAAGGATCAATAATTTCTACAGCCCAAATTTGCGCCCAACGCTCACGATCACCAAAGTCCACGATTAAACGTACCAGGCTATTGGTATTTTCAAGCGAATTATTTTCTTCAGGATAGATTTGTTTAATGATGGAGTTCAGCTCCCAAACTAACTCAACTGGAAGCCTATCGCTTACTTTAGAGGGATCGTATAAAACTTCCCGCAAGGGAATACGGATTTCGCTGAGATTTTTAGATTCGTTGATGAGGTAATCTTGTTGCACTAAAAACCCACCAAACGCAGACGGTGTAAATGTCCATACCTCCGTTTTGGCATCCTGAATGGGACCGTTCATGATGCTTAGTGAATTAAAGCGATTGCGAGTACCAAATGCAACTACGTAGGGAATACAGTCACCACGCATGCGAGCGAAGAATGTTTTTGTTTGGTTCTTAAAAAATTCAAAAAAAGCCTGATTATCAATGCCGATATTGGCTGGAAGATTATCTTCGTTCAGGTTTCTTCTGAGGCAGCCTTGACTGATGCGGTAGTCAAGATTACCAGCGCTATCAAGAATGAGTTCGTTTGGATCTTTGCGCTGAAAAAGTGCTGGATTAAGGGCGTTCGATTTGGTTTTACTGCTTCCCGCTGTATCTTTTAAGCCCCGCTGCTCAGAGCTTTGAATAATGACTTTTTGACGAGTTTGAGGATCTTTTAGATTTTGCTTAGTCTGAGT
>Ga0114974_10001206_pt1 | contig 20496 bp, 24 predicted proteins | sample S_130206_EF_Meta_FD_87318 | JGI IMG/M metagenome (GOLD analysis project Ga0114974, IMG submission 87318) | Freshwater microbial communities from Lake Simoncouche, Canada to study carbon cycling - S_130206_EF_MetaG | ecosystem: Environmental > Aquatic > Freshwater > Lake | place: Lake... | reverse complement strand
TTAGTCAAATGTTTAGAAATAAAAAAAGCCCCACAATATGCAGGGCTAATTTTGATAGTGTTAAGTCTATTAAGATACTCCGATAGCAGCTAAAGCAGGTGCTAACATTTGTACCTCATAAGCTAGATATTCATTTTCACCTAACAAAGTTACAGCATATTTAGAACCATCTGCACGAGCAGTACCTGATCCTTCAGCTACACCTGTAACTTGTAAGTAAGGAAAGTACCAATAAATTCCATTAGCATCCAAAACAATAGCAGTAAGATACTGCTGTCCTGATCCTAAAATTTTGATAGATCTAGACTTATCAGCTTCTCTACGTTGAAACATCAAAGAGATAGTAGAAGTAACAAAAGATGAACCATTGATTAAGTCAATAGCAGCCTCTTCTGTAAAGCTAGATGTATTTCTACGGATATAATAGTTCTCAAATAAATTAAGACCTGCTAAAGTGATAGCTGTGATAGCCCATCCTGCACCTGCAGAAGGATCTGCTGGAGTGATGGATGCGATCTCATCCTGTTGGTTAATCCATATTCCATAGATACCCCCACTGTTATTATCGCAACTTTTTAAAATGGCCTCGAGGGCTTGACATGTTGGCATGATTTATATGTTTTATATAAAGGGGGTTGCCCCCCTCTATGAGTTAATATTAAGCGTAGTAAACGATATTTGTAGGGTTAACAAAGCTAAATCCTACTTTCATGTTAGCACGTGTTCTGATCACTGGCTCAGCAACAGTATCTGCTAAGTTTACAGCACGTAAGTCTGAAGAGTCACCTTCACCATCAAATGCATAGATAAGACTGTCTTTCAAAGTGATTACAAAAGTATCATTAGACATCCCTGGACAAAGAACTATTTTGATACCTAAGTAAGTTAAAGATAAATCTTGAGTGATATATGCATTAGTGTTACCTGAAGCTACACCTAATCGGTAGATATTAACCAATTGAGTAGGCATGTAGATACGCAAGTCAGCAGTTCGGGAAGCAATAGCTGCAGGAACTAAAGCAAAAGCAGCTGCTAATTTTGCACCTAATCCAGCTACACCTGTAAATGTAGTGATAGCACCTGTACCACCATTGATAACATCACCTGCTAAAACTGAAGCAGCTAATCCTTTCTCATAACCATCACATAAAGCAAGTTGTGGATTAACAGATAAGGTATCACCTTGCCATCTTAAAGACTCAATTTGTCCAGCAATAGCGTTTGCCATTTCAGACCAGTAGAAGTTAAAGAAAGAAGCTACTGTGAAATCACCATTAGAACCTGCTGCCATTTGTAAAGATACAAAAGACTGCTCTAAGTCAAACTGGCAAACTTGAGCCATAGCAGAAAGAGCACATACGTCTACTTCATGAGAGCTTAAGTCATCTGTATTCAAGTTAGGGAAGTTACAAGGGCTAGTAGCTAGTAAGCCAGAACCAAAAGTAACTGTACCAATTTTAGTTTTGTACTTGATACCAGGTAAAGTACGGAAGTTATCAGGAATTTCACTACCTGAAAGGTAAGCCTGTGCGTAAAACGCATCAGCGTTTGGTGCTAATAATGCAGAAGCATCAATGTTTAAATCAAATCTTAGTTTTCTCATTGTTTGTTTTTTTGTTTATTGATTATTAAATTTATTGAATTTACTTAATTTTTGCTGTACACTCATTTTTACAGCCTCTTCCATTACTGCCTCATCTGCAGTCTCTGCTACAAGTGCCTCTTCTAATTGATTTTTTAAATCAGCTATCATAGCCACAAGCATATCTACTTGTTCTGTTACTAATGGCGTTACTATTGCTAGTATTGCCTCAGCATCTAAAGCAGGATCTACAGCCATAGTCTCTTCCTCTACTACTTCCTCTTCTACAACAGTATCAGACATTGCCTCTTCTTCTACTACTACTTCTTGATCTCTAATTTCAGTGATTTCACCATCAACCACAACGTAGATCTTGCCGTCAATTAAGTGTTCACCATCAGGTAATTTGTTCATATTATTTGTTTTAAGTTGTTGCTGTTCTTTGAGCTTCATGCCTAGATATCCTTCTATGCTGAAACCTACCTGCCCATCTGCTACCAATTGAGCATAGTATTCTTTGTCAGTTACCTGAGCTGTTACCATTAGTGTGCCCTCAGGTACCTCAATGCCAAAACTAGAATAAGCCTTATCCTCTTTGGGTGTATCTACTATCCATGCTTCCAATACATAAGCAGGTACAGTCTTATCTGTATCGTGCTCTAGGTTAAAGAGATCCTTGTTACTCATATCACGCATAAACTTTGCATGAATTTTCTCTATCTCTTCTATAGTAAACTTAACATAGTACTCTTTACCATCCTCATCATCCTTCCTATAGATCTCCATAGGGATAAGAGCAGGTGCTACTATGCGATACTTAAGATCATCTGTAAATATCATAGGCTTAACCTGGCTATTGAAAGCCATACCCATTACTTTGATAGCAGGAGTGGATGTAAAAGCAATTTGTTCTATACCTAAGTCCTCCCCATTTTCAGAGTATTCAGGATCTATAGTAATCTTGTAAACAGGTAAATTATCTTTTGCCATACCTATATTATAATTATTCATATATTTGTAAAAAAAATAAACTATGGTAACTATTTTAGGAAGGGAGATCCCCAACAAAATTGAGGAACTGACTATTGAGCAGTTTGAAGCAATTACAGACATTAACAATAATAAAGAGATAGATCCTGTGGACAGGCACCTGCAAATCTTTGAGTATCTAGGAATACCTGAGAAGGAATTTTTTGATTTTGACATCTCAGATTTTATTGATATAGTAAAAGAGTTTAATACAGCACCAGAGCTTACTAATAACATGGAGCCTGTAGGTACATTAGAGCTAGATGGCTTTACATATACTGCAGAGCTAAAACTAACAGTAAGAGAAACTAAGCTGATAGAAAAAATAGCTATCCATAAGCAGAAGGGATACATCTCAGATATGATGGCAGTAATGTTTAAAGCAGATCACCTAACTACTGCAGAACATTATTCCGAAGCTCATCTTAAGCTTAAATCTAAGCACATAAGAAAATTGAAAGCAGAGATCTGCATCCCTTACATTATGTTTGTGGCTAACAAGGTAAAAAACCAAGTGGAGAATGTATCTACCGAAGCAGTGGAGTGAGATAAGTGTAGAGCAGTTCATAGAGATATCTGAGATAGATAAATCACAGGGATCCTACTACTATAATACTGAGATACTATCTATTATTTGTAATGAGTCTACTGAGGTGATAGATGATATAGATGTGGATGATATGGTCAAGATAGTTAAGCAGTGCAAATGGGCACTATCACAGCCATCCAACAATTATAAATCAGAGCTTCTAGGTATGAAGGTTAAGCCCTTTAATAAACTGTGCCTCTATGAGTATATAGATCTAGATTATTATTTCACTAATAACTACATCACTAATCTAGCTAATATATGTGGTGTACTGTACAGGCAAAGCAAAGTTAATGAGTGGGGTGAAGAGATAATAGAGCCGTATGAATATGATTGTACCATCAGAGCTGATAAGTTCCTAGACCTACCCATCACAGATGTTTATGGAATCATTAGTGATTTTCTAAAGTTCAGAGATAACTTTCTAAAGACCTACCAAAACTTATTTCAAGGTGAGGAGTTACCTGAGCTAACAGCAGAACAGAAAGCAGAGCTCACACCTGAGGAGTTGAAAGAGGAGGAGGATACTAAGAAAGATTCTAAATGGAGCTGGGAACGTATGATCTACGGCCTGTGCAATAATGATCTTACTAAGTCTGATAAGATAGGAGCTCTACCCCTTACCTACGTATTCAATATGATGGGTATGAAAAAAGAGCTAGACATCTAAGGGCGTTCCCTGGACAAATCCAGGAGGTGCAAAGAGTGCCTCAAATGTGTAGACTAGTTTTTGATTTTCTTCTAATACCTTAACAGCTTCTAGGATAGGGTATCTTTTATTTATCCAATCTACATACTGAGAATATATTTCTGTAGTAATACCTGCACTAGCCAAAGCCCTAGTAAACTTAGAGACAAAATCTCTAGGTGCAATCCTACCATCATTAGGCCCATATTGGTTAGCAGTTTCTGGCACCCCATTATTAAGAAAGATAAAGTAATAAGCTGCTACTATTTGTATCTCTAGCTTCTCAAAGCCTGTAATCTTAGCATTGATCCTTATAGAGCTTACTAGTGTGCCCTCAGGATCTTCTAGTTCAGCATCTACTATTCTCTTAAGGATGTTTGCCATCCTCCTACGTGTAGGATAAAGCACATTAAATTCACCTGTATTTGCGTATCTACCCATTATTATAAATTTTCTACCATTACCCCAAGGCTTTGAGTTACTGCAGCTAGTGTATTATTTTGAATTGTAAAGTATAAGTATTGCTGAGTAGTAAAGTCTTTAGATATTAAATCAAAGGATGATAACTGACCATAGTCAGCATTAGCATTACTTCCTGTAGCAAAGGCTTTTATAGTTCCTGATACACCTCCTATTACAGGCATAGTCCTATAGATGGATACCATCCCTATAGATCCTATAGCATTAGTAGCTATTTGAGTGGAAGCTGTTAGTTGTGCATTAGTAGGGTTGGCAAATGTACCCATTCTTATTCTGGTCCTAGGAGCAGCTGCACCTAATGTAGTTACCCTTACAATAAAAGATGAGCGAAGCATGGCATTATTTATTGTGGTAGGTATAGCTACAGTTAGTATATTAATTTCACTAGTTGTATTTGTTATTGAAACTGTAGCTGTAGTGTTAGCTAGTACAGTCTTATTCTGCTTAGCATTCAATTCAGTCTGTAAATCTGTTTGACTAGATAGCGTTCCTGTGATAGCTCCCCATACTGCAGCACCACCACTAGCAGCGTTTATTATCTGAGTGCCTGTAATAGCAGTATTAGTAGGCACCCCTCCTATAATGGAAGTACACTCTATCAAATCTGTTGCCTGTAAGTCTCCTGTGTGAGCAGGTAAAGAGGGCCTCCAATCACCCCACCATCCATTAGCCATACCTATATTATATTATCAAAGTTAAATGTTTAAATTGGCACAGCACAATCAGTCCAATCATTAACTGTTAGTGTTATACTCATCTGGTATCCTGCAGCGTAATCTAGTAGATCATTATTGAGGGGTGAGAATGTTGGCACTCCTACCACATCAAAGCTATAATCAGTGCTATCCATATAATAGATATACAAGTCATTAAGGATCTGTTGTGTATCACTTAGAATAGTTATGATGTTAGCTCTATCTTTTTGTATGATATCATAACAGTATATATCAAAGCTAAACTCTGTAGTATTCTCAGTTGGTATCACTCCACTAGGTACAATATACACTAAAGGATACTTCTCATCCTGAGTAGCAAAGTTGTAAAGCTGTTCTTTGAAATCACTACCCACTTTGAATACTTGCTTATGTGCTGTATAGAAAGCTGTGATATGGTTTGTTATGGCTTGTAGACTGTTCATAGTTCTGCTGATTTATTTATACGGTTTATTTTCTGTTGTGTGGATGTTACTTGAGTCTCAGATACTACAGCTGTTACAGTCATATTGCCTGACTCACTAGATCCACCCCCTGCACTCATGGTTCCACCTGTGTTAGCACTGCCAAATAATTGAGCTGCCTGAGGTAAAGCTGTGGCTGCCGATGTACCTCCACCTCCTGTAGCACCACCACCTCCACCACCTCCGCTAGGGGTTGTGCCTGGTGATGTAAGTATCTGCTTTGCCTTAGCTACGTTGGTAGCAATCTGAATAATTCCTGTAGCAAATTGAGCAATACCTGCTGCACCTGCTGTTAAACTATTCATTGGGTTAGCCTGTGAATTAGCTACCAAAGCACTGATAGCCTTAGCAGTATCTATACCTATTTGAATAAGAGCACTGGCCTTGTTAAATTTAGCTAGCTTCTCCTGGTCTTTAATAAGCATACCACCAATATCAGTAATACCCTTAGCAATATCTCCTGCTAGTGCTAGCTTTGCATCCCTTGCTTTTTGATCCTCTTCTATTTGTTTTAATGTGGCCTCTTTATTAATATCATCTAGAGCTTTTTTGTGGTTGGCTTCTAGTATCTCTAGAGCTTTCTGGTTACCCATTGCCATCTCTTGATCCTTAAGATACTTAGCTTCTATTTCTGCTATTCTCTTCTGCTCTTCTGTGGTAGTAAGTTCAGTTAGTAAATCACTTGCAGCCTTAACCTTGTCTTTCATTCTTGCAGTCTCTTCCTGTATCTGCATAGTGTTATATAAATCTAGCTTCTCTTTTAGTTGCTCTTGAGTTAATCTAGTATCAGCGTTGGCAGCATCTCTTAGCTTTTGATACTTCTCATTTTGTAGTATTAATTCTTTCTCAGCACCTTCTGCCATGGCATCTAATCTAAGCTGTGCTAGTTCACTCTCTACTGCTATCAAGTTCTTTTTTTCAAGGTCTTTAATAGCTTCTCTTTTTAACTTAAGTTCTGCTGCCTCTTCTTTATCCGCTTGCTCAGTTAATGTTATTTTCTCTTTTGTTTTTAGTTTAGTATTAGAAGCGATATCCTCTCTTTCTCTTTTGAATTTCTCCTGTATTATAGCCTCCTCTTTAGCTAAACCTTCGGCCATTATCCTTATTTCACCATCCCTAATCTTTCTAGCAGATGCTAATCTATCCGCTGCATTAGTTTCAGCAGCTGCCTTACTATCGTTGTTAGCCTTCTCTCTATTTTTTGCTGCCTCTTTTGCCTCATCATCAGCCGCCTTTTTTTTATCATTTATTAGCTCCTGCTCAAAGACAGCCAAATCATTTATAGAGTTTAGTCTAGCAGTATTGGCAGCAGCATTAGCCTTGGCATTAGCCGCCATTGTAGCCGCCATCTCTTTCTCAAATTTATTCCATGCAGTATAGTCACCTGTTTTCTCAGCACTTGCTCTAAGCTCAGCTACTGTTAACTCATTTTTAGCTTTTAGTTGTTGCTGAATAGCATAGGTTTCATTTACTAGTCCTGCCTGATATGATATGGCTGCCTTTAGTCTTGCTCTTTCTAAGCTGGTAGTATCCTTACCCTGTGCCTTCATGAGCTTAATTTCCCTGCCCATTGCATCATCTGATTCGGTGTACACTTGTTTCCTTCTTTCAAAGCTCTTATCTCTTGCTTCTGTTTCTTTTTTAATTTCTGCTAGTGTAGCCTCTGAATTTTTCTTAGCATTAGCAGCTGCCTCATCCTGAGCGAATGTAGTTAATCCTAGTGCATCTCCTAGCCATTTTAAAGCATCTATCACAGCATTGATAGGTATCATTAAGAAATCTAGCACAGCCCCTAGCACCCCTATCTTATCCAGGAAGAAACCTACTGCAGCCACAATAGCTACAATAGTTACTACCAATAAGAATAAAGGATTCATAAGGATCTGTACACCTAGCTTTACAAAGGCACTGCCTAGAGTTCCTAGCATCTTAACAAAGTTACCCATCCCCCCTAGTATTTCTTTGGGGTTAAGTTTGCCCATAGTAGTTGCTAGTGTGGATGCCTTAGTGGATGCTTCCTCAAAGTCAAGGCTCATCAAACTATCTTTGATACCACCTATACCATTACTAACCTGCTCAAACTTTGAGCCTGTAGCAAATACATTCACTGCCTCATTAGCATCTGATATCTTATCCTTAAGTACCCCTGCTTCCTGAGACAGCCTAGCAATATCTGCAGGATCTGTAGCGTTAGCTATCTCACCTTTGAGTGCTTTTAGTTCTGCTTTAATGGCACCAAGGCCAGAGACTACTATTGGTATTTCTACTTCGTTCATTTTATATGTAGTATTTAATTTCTATTGTGGTGCCGTCTAAGTATCCATCTACAAAGCCTATCCCTATTTGAGTGGTTGTAACTGATACGCTGTTAGAGCTTGTAGAGTATTGTGCTGAGATTACCCCGTCAAAGTTTACGTTGTTAATCATTATAGTAGGCACGTTTGTGCTAGAGATATATGAAGGCTCAAAGCCATCTAAGTACCCCTCATAAGTACCTACTCCTGTTCTGGTCCATGTAACACCACCTAAGCTATCATTTTTTACCTGTACTATAGGATCTGTTAATCCTGCCTGTGTTAAGTTAGCTATGTAGATTAATGGCACTGTGCCTGTAGGTACTCCATTTAAACTATTAACCACTAGGTGATCACCTGCTAGAGTAGTCTCACTGATGATACGATCATCTCCTACCACCACTGATCTAGTGCCACCCACTATCACATTACCTCTACCCTGTACAGTTGCTGTAGCCTGATCACCAAATACATTAGAGTTCACCATCCTAGTAGTATTGATATTACTCATGGCCATCATTTGTATAGGGCCTATCCCTGCAGGAGGGTTGGGTACATTAGGTCCACTAGGTCCCATGAACGGGGTGAAGTTAATTTCATTATCTATACTGATGAGCTCTACCCTTGTGAGCTTGTTAGCGTTGGCATCATAGTCAATTACTTTGTTAATGTTCCACCATGAATTATCTATCCTAATCTTATCATTTAATTTCATGGCCTGGATATCAGGCTCTTTAAGATTAAACAAAGCAGTTAGCATCTTACCGTTGTTTATCTGCCCCATTGTACGCCTCCAGTATCTGTTGTACAGGTTGTTATCTGTTAGGCTAGTAGGTTGGTAGTAGTAGTAATCACAGATGGCAAAGTTAATATCAAAGGTAGGAGTGAGTGGATCATCAAAGTGGCCTACCAATGGATAGCTAGTTAAGTTAATTTGTCCTATAGATCCATAGTCATATATGTAGAACTGCCCACAGGTAGCTAGTGGCTGTCCTGCTGTAGTCTTATCATATAGGATACGTATGTTAGTCTCAGGTGCAGCACCTGCTATCATAGGAACGTATGCACCAAATTGTGTTTTAATTACAGGAGTAGGGCTAAAGAGTACATCCTTAGTATCTACATCCTTTACATACTCATTATCAAAGATAACCTCAGCTTGCCCATAGATATTATTAGTGGCGTTGGTGTAAGTAGTGTTAGGGTTATCCTTATCCTCAGCATATGTTAGTATTATTTTCTTAGCGGTGAGCTCAGGGAGAAATGATAAGTTCTGCTCCTGGTCTTTGGCTAGCTTAGCAGTCCAGTCCACCTCAGCACCACTATCGTAGAAATCATCCCTATTCTGTATTAGTAGCTTATTGGGTTGGGTGCTATCTACCTGAGCGTAGATGTTATACATGTTAAAGATGCCCTTAATGAAATCACTCTGCTTTATCTTTTTAGGCACGTAATCATTAACCTCTATTATACCAAGGGCGGAGTTTATAGCATATATATTACTACTAGGCACTATGCTTATTAGTATGTTAGAGATAACAGCCTGTATTTGTACTTGTCCTGATGCAGGAGCTAATCCTGATGGGGAAGTTTTTCTCCAATTTCTAACAGATGCAGCGTTGCCTATTGTGGCATATTGTTGGCTTACATTTATACCTAAAGTTGCTGATGAGTTTTGCCCTATTTGAGTGTAGCTAAGTGGTATAGTAGTCTGTACTGTTTGTGTTAAAATAGAAGTAGTACCTACAGGTATAGTTAAAGGACATTGCACTGCATTAGTAACACCTAATAAAGTAGCATTGGGTGCTGTGTTAGTAAATAGATTACTAAATATAATAGGCACCCCTGGTATTGAAACTCCTATAGCAGGCTTATAATATACATTGGCTGCTGATCCACTAGCACTACCATACAAAGTACCACCTGATGTATTCACTACATTAAGCGTGTAAGTCATAGTGATGCTGTAGTCATAGCTTTGAGCATTGGCTGCACTTATATTAAAAAATGGTGTAGAGTACACACCTGTTACAGGATTAAATTGCCCTTGTATATCATCTAGCTCAGTCCACCCTGTTAAGTTAATCTTAGTGGCAGGAGATTGTGTGGTAGCTACTTGTGCTATGTTAGAGAAGCCTGCCCAGTTGTTAGCTCCATTGATAGTAGTGGGTGTTGTCTTTTCTGCTTTTACTAAAAAATCATTATAATCAAAGTTATCAGTACCTCCATTGTAAGGGATAAGCAGCTGCTGAAATCTATCATAAGACATGGTAGGCCAGCTGTAGCTAAAGCCAGCATCCTCAAAGATTCTATCAAAGTAAGTCTTAGCAAAGATGGCAGGCTTAAATTCGTTTATGCTATAGACACCATTAGTAGAAGCAGGTAGAAAGTACTTGAAGCCATTAGCTACAGTATTAGAAAATCTATTAACTACTTGTAGTGCATTGTATATGTGGTTAAAATCTGAGAAGTCTATATCAGTTAGTTCCTTGTTAGCGATGGCTGTAAAGAAATCTGCTTTGCTATCCTTAACCAATACCTCATACGTTACCTGCTCCTCATACCCATCTGTTACCTGTGACTTAACCACCCCTGTTAACTGCATAGTGCAATCCTCCATTATTGGGATGCCCTGCTGAATAACAGCACAGGTAGTAATAGCATTTATGTTAAAGGTGCCCTCCACTATATTCACATCATAGTAGTGGTTAAGCAAGTTGTTGTTATTCTTGCTCCCGGTTAAAGTAATAGTCTTAGAGAAGTTACCCTTCCTTTGGCTCACATCTCTGATATCTCCTACCTGAAAATTTAAAGGGAAGGCAGTGCCCTCTTTAACATCTAGGAAGCCTGTGCTTAGTTGTATCTTAACCATTTACGATATTGTTATTAGCTAGCTTAATAGTTACGTTCTGCTTAATTAAATTCTTACTCCTATTATTATATACCTGGTAGTCACTTGTTACAATGTTACAGCTAATATACTCCTCACTCACAGGCACATCACAGTCATTTGCATATGAGCTTAGCTTTACATAAGTGAAGGGTGATGAGATGAGCTCAGTGAAGTAGTTGGCCATGTCCATAGTCATGAAGTTGGTAGCTAGATCTAGGGTAGTCTCAGTGCTCACATAGGTGTTTGTCATACCTCTCTCAGTTAGTGCATAGTCCCATTGATTACTACCATTTATATAACCTCTTACATCCTGGTTAAACTGCTCACGTGTAACGTTACCTTTCTCATATACATTAAGGGTAAAGGCAAAGCTGTTCCATGAGCCTAGCTTGTCTAGGAATAAGATGCTGTACTCAGTGGTGCGGATCCTTCTATCTAGTGTTACTCTGTATCTTGCTGAGCTCATCACCCCATTACGTTCATAGTAAAAGTCATAGTACTCAGTGGTAGGCTCTATCAAGTTACCTGAACCAAAGACCAGGGTAAGCACCCCAAAGTTGTTAGGCCCTACTGATACACCACTAAGATGGTCCACAGCTGTTACGTTCTTTTCAAAGATGCTACCATTACTATTTGCAAAGACCATTGTATCAGGTGGAGTAGGTGAGCCGTTAGCTATTGCATTCACCCACATATCCTGAGATAGGGTAGCGTACATATTCTTGTTACCTGCAGGGTAGTTAGTTAGGAACCTATCAAAGATACCATTGAGCATGAAGTCCTGATAGTTATAGCTAGGCCACTCAGCCCAATTGATAGCACCGTTGAATACATACTTGTTAAGCTGTTGTGCTAGGTTTCTGTTGACAGTCTTACGGCCATCTGCATAGGTGATATCTCCATCCTTATTGGCATTGACTATCTGAGACCATAAGCTGTTCACTACTATGAAAGCAGGGTTAGCTACTAAGACTGTAAAGAGTCCCTCTAAGTTGGGGTTGGTTACACCTGCACCTGTTTGCACTATATTGATTTGGTCACCTACTATGAATGTGTTAGCTACGTTTATCTGTACCCTTCCTACATAAGGGGCTATTAGATATTGGGTTAATGCAAAGGTGTAACTAGTGGTAGTCAAGTATTCCTCCCCTATCCTTACATCATACTTGTAGTGGGATCCAGGTGCGTTATATACTGAGGTGTTAGTCAAGTTCAGGTCATAGCTTACCTTAGCCTGTAAGAGCTTCGATAGATCTATCTCACCAAAGCCAGTCGCATAAGTTGGCAGCACCCTGTACTCTGCTATCTTGTTTAGGGTACCACTCTGATAGATATCATAGATAAACTTGAAGCCCTGCAGGTTTACATTGCTACTGCTGTAGATATACTTAACAGGGTTGTATGCAGGAACTATTATTTGTGGGGTTGCTTGTGCTACTAATGCCATTACTTGTCTTTACCTATATTAGTTTACTTTGTATTATTGTTTTTAAAGCCACCCATTGCGATGAGGTAGGCATGATCTAACATGGCCAAATGTTGCTGCATCCTCATAGGGTTGTTGAATACTATCCGTACACTCTTGCCTGTCTTATGGTGGATGTATGCCTGCACCACTTGTATCTTATGTAGCGTATCAGAATGCATAGTAACTATCATCAGTGTAATACTCCTGCCTTATGTGAGTAGTGGCATATCTTATTGCATCCATAGCATCATCGAATAATTTGACGGGCTCATCTGTTATGAAGTCCCCTATCTTTTTCCATTTGTAGTTTTCATACTCTCTCTTCACTGCCTTATCATCCTGGCATATAACTCCAAAGGTCTTAAGGTTGTCTATCCCTTTCTTAACCACCTTGTTTGCGTTCTGTACATCATACCCTGCTATGTTCATCTCTTGGATGATTTCTGGACGTGAGTAATCTGCTAGGATGGTAACAGTCTGTTCTATGTTTAGGGTGGCTAACTTCTCTATGAGCATAGTAGTGGTGAGGTAGCTCTCATATATCACAGGCTCTATGTAGATATCATTATCACAGTAGTATACCCTCATCAAAGCTGTGGGGTGATTGTAACCAAAGTCTAAGCCATACACGTACTTAACAAATCTGCTAGGCCTATGAGCCACAAAGGACCAGTTGCTGTAGATGTTACTCTTGCTTGTTGCCTTCTCACCTAGGGCATAGATCTGATACAGTGCCTCATCTGTTCTAGCTAGATCCTCTATCTGTGCCTTGATGCTATCAGGTAGGAATGGGTTATCTTTGTAGGTGGACTTTATCAGGGTGCTCTCCTCAGCAGGGAGCTCATACAGCCACGATACACTATCAGATGGGTTGTAGTCAAAGATGAGCTTGTCCTCAGTACGCATGTTAAGCTGAGTGAAGTCATCAAAGTACAGCTCATTGGCTTCATTACACCAGGCTATATCTCTTTTCCTACCCCTTATTTTCTGCTCATCATCCACACTAAAAAACTCCACCATGCTACCATTACCAAAGGTGTAGATGTGCTCAGACTTATTGTGGCTCTCCTGCTTATACAGCCCTATATCTTTAAGTATCTCTATGAAGTCCCTGAGCACTGTGGCACGTAGGGCAGGGAAGGTCTTGCGTATTACTGATACTACCTTATTGTTATTCTGCAGGCAGTAGATGATCATGAGCTGACAGAGGCTGTAGGTCTTAGAGCTCCTGGAACCACCCTCATTAATAATGAACCTCTTATCACTTAAGATGGCCTCATAGTTCTTCTCAAAGATGGCAGTCGCTTTTATATCCATAGCAAAGCTAGTACCTAGTTAGATACTATATAGTTATTATTATTATTATACTACTTAACTATAGTAACAGTTATAGCAGATATCTTCTCATCACCACTGGTTACATCTGTGTGCTCTTTCAGTGCGTTTAGTCTCTGAGTTATAGACGGGTTAAATTGTCCTACCATCCCTCCTGTAATTTGATCGTTACGGATCTCTTTCTTTATGTGCGTACAGATTGTCCTATATTCAGAATATCTACCATCAGTGTTATCAAAATAATGGTGCACATCACTGTAGTTATTATAGCAGAATATCTCAAAGCCCTCATTAGTCAAAGGTACTCTTAATGGCTCTGCTACCATCTCAGCAGTCTTTTGTGATAGCACCCATTTAGTCCTGGGGTTAGCAGCACAATATGCTTTGTACTCCTCAAATATCTCCATTAACTTCTCAGGAGTTTCTATCAGTTTAGGCCTCGGCATCTTTCTCTTTTTTCTCTTCGTTATCTACCCCTTTATACTTTACCTTAGGAGTGCTCTCTTCAAATAGATAGCCTAATCCTTTAGATGTATAATACTTATGATCCTTAGCAGTCTCTTCTGTTACTGTAAAGCTGGTCTCAAAATTACCATTATACATAGTAATGTATTTTCCTAGGTGTTCACTCTTTGTTTTCATGCTGTAATAAAATTAAAAATGTATAATAAAAAGCTATCCATAATCCTGCTGCCCTACTAGCCCACACATAATCTAGCATGAACAAAGCAAGTCCACAGCTCAGAGCTGTAAGCAGTGACAAGATACTAATAAACTGGCTCGCTTTCATACCTATATTGTAATTTGTTTAGATTTTGTTTTAATTCTTTGATCAGGTAGTAAGCTGAGGTGTGAGTAATACCAAAATATGTAGCCAGTGCTCTGCTTGTTATGTACCCCTTATCAATGTATGCCTCAAATACTATCCTTTGTACCTGGTCCACTATCTCTGATCTATATATCTCTATCAATCCCTTGTTAAAAGAGTAGGTTCTATCCTCCCTTATCTTATCTGCTAGCTCATCATCCTCTATCCTATCAGGAGTATTATCTATTATAGCTGTTACCCTATCATCTTTGTGGCTTTTAGATGTACTCCAAAGGATCTGATACTTGATAGTGTTCAGCAGGTATCCCTTTACCTTATCCTCATCTGCTGTGTAATCAATTATAGTAAGCACATGAAGGTAACTGTTGTTTATGACTGTATCAGCGTCTATGTAGCTACCCATCTTAGATAGAAAGTAAGCCGTATAAGCTCTCACCTCAGGGTAAGCCCTGCTAATGTACTGATCTAAGAGCTTTTTCATACCATATCATAAAATCTTTGTACCATATCCTCCTCCTAACAGATGCACAAAAGCATTCTCTAGGTTGCACCCCATCATACTTAATTCTAATCTTTAATAAAGCCACACATGAGTGCTTAGAGTACCTGATGTTCTCAGGTAGTAACTCTATTTCAGCAATAAGATCTATCTCAGTTTGTTCAAACATTCGTCTAGTATAAAAGCAAGCAGTGCAGCCTGACAAGCCAGGATAAAATCAAAGGTAAAAAGTAAAGTAAGCCAAAAAGCCACACATTTAATACATCCTAGTGCAGAGTGTATATGTATGGCTATTGGGTACCTAGTATTATACTTAAAAAAGTAATCTATTAATGCCTGTAAGGGTTCAAAATTAGTAAACCACCAGGCTAAAGGTATAAGAGCTAATAATATCATAGCTCAAATATAGTAATTTAATTAGAACGGTAGATCATCATCCTCTAACTTGAACGGTTCTGCAGGTGGTGATAGTACTGCTGGCTTAACATAAGGCTCTTGAAAAGTAGCACTAAAGTATTTTAATCCTTTCGAAGATTCTTTTAACCACAGTGCCACCTCCATATCAGCACCATTAACGTTTACCTTCCCTTTGTAATCTGGTTGAGTCTCTGCTGTCTTCTTATCATTTTTAAAGATAGCTCCTGAATTGTTCTTTGTCTCCATTGTTTATTACTGTTTTAAATTGTTAATAACTATTATTTAGTGTTCATTATTAAAAAAATCCACGATATACCATATTGTGGCTGTCCACCCCCACACAATCGCAGGGGCTAGTAGTATTGATATTAGGATAATCATAACCTACGTTCTTTGATGATAGGTAGCTCTTCACCGTATAGCCTGCATGTAAGCTCTTCTGCATACTTAATGGCCTCTTTGGCTATATACTTAGCTGATACTCCTGCACCGTTTGTTATAAGTGCCTGCATGGCTAATAGGATAGCATCCTCTTTAAACTCTTCTCTTGATCTCATAGTTGTGTTATTAGTTCGTTAAAATACTCCCTGCACTGTTCTACCCTCACCTTAATCTGTTCTATCACCTCCTCATCCCTTTGTATTACAAAAGTCTTTACTCTCTTAGCATCAGGGATGTGGTCGAAGCTGTGCTGTTTCTGCACCTGGTCTCTAAGATCTAAATTCTCCTCCATTAGTCCTAGCTTATAGTGTGCACTCTTTACCTCCTGCTCAACGATAGCATGGGGTGTATTGGTTAGGCAGTAACATAGCAGAGCTTCCTGCTTATCACATAAAAACATATACCCTTGGAGCTGAAAAAAATAATCCTTATTAGGGCATTCAGTATCAAACCAGGGGAAAGTGCTACCACTCCATGAATTTTTAACATCTATTAGCACCTGATCAGTAACCACATCAGGAGTACCTGTTAACCAATCATTACTAAACTGCTCTTCGTTCTTAAAGATAAAGCCTTTATCAATCTGCTCCATTACAAAGCTGAGGCACATATCCTCGCACTCATTACCCTTGTCAGTATACTTACTAGTAAACTCTTTTCTGATACCATAAACGTGTGCCAGGGCTAGGCCCTGAATATACGTCTTAGTAGTCTGTGATAGTACCTCACCCTTAGTTTTTGGTGAAGTCATTATCTTACCTATAGCTGAGCATCTAATTTTCATATCATAGGTATTAGCAACAGTGAATTAATCTGCACATCTGTAAGGTCAAAACTATCCTTAAGTTTCTCTACAGTATACTTCCCATCTGCTATAGCTTTCACTGCCTCATTAAATCTATTGTTGTCCATCTTAGGCTTCGCAGTTGCTGCTACGTGGCCATCATCATCAGTGGCTTGCAAAGTTAGCAGGCTTTGGATAGTGTACCTCCTGAAGTAAGAAATTTGACTACCCTGTTTTTGGGCATCTAAGCTAAGATCTAAAGCCATACAGCTAGAGATACTAAAGCCAGTGTATATGCATACAATCTGAGTGCATACACTACCACCATCTATAGGCTGCAGTAATAACAGATCGTGCTGTAATAAGATAGGCTCAACAGTCTCTAAGATACTATTGATATCTGCATAAGACTTCTTAAAGTGGGGGTTAGTAGCATTCTTATGTACTTTACCGATTAGTTGCTTTGCCTTGTGAAGGCGAACATAGAAGGGAGCAGGCTGCTGCTCAACCTCCTTAGGCTTTACAGCCTTAGTTGTTGTTTTTTCCATTGGTTAGTTAATTAATTGTTTACAAATATACAAAACTTTTATTATATAAGCTATATAAATTCTCAAAAAATAAATTAGTTGAGTTTTCAGCGAATGTAATTATCTGCTCTTCCTTACTTTCAATATCGTAATCATTCAGCAGCAGAGCCATGTGGCAGTACTCATGCATCACTAGAGTTATGTCTTTATAGTTGTATAAAAATGCAGCTTGATTAAGAAATAGATAAGGCTTATCACCTGGTCCTAAGTTAACCCATCCATCTATATAAGTTCCCCCCTCAGCTATCCTCTTCACTGCACCTGCTCTGCTGAGTCCATGCATCTCATCTACCTGGTAGTAGTCAAAAATACTTATAGCATCTGTGCCAATTAGTATACAGTAGTCATCGTATTCATGTCGTGTTATCATTAGTCTAGTTTTACATTATTATCAGTAATTATTTGCCTCAACTTCTCCCTTACCTCATACATCTCCTCCTTATCATTGTACTTGTACTCACTTCGTAGCCACTCATCCATCTCTACAAGTGCCATGTAATAGTTGAAGCCATTGGTAGCGTGGTTGAAGTGCTCCTGATCCTCAGGTAAGTTATATTCTAGGGTTGCTTTCATTTATTAAAGGTTTCGTTGTAGTATTGTTCACCATAATGGCTTGTTCCTGCTGCTGTATATTCATACGCTTTAATTATCTGCTCCTTCTCCATTTCTTTTGCTTGTTGTAATACCTGAATAGAACTTTCATACCCTTGTGAAATATCTAATTTATTAAATAGCCATTCTACTGCTGTTTGTTTCATTGTTCTATATTTTAAGGTTGTACGTTAATTATATTTTAGTGCTATACTTCGCCAAATATGGTTAAATTTTATAGTTTTGGCTAGTTATATCATTTCTATTTAAGTAATGGGGCAACTTTTACCCCTTATGCTTTATAGTTTTGTTTTGCTATTAGTACTTATATTTCATACTTTACGCAAAAATTATCATACCACTCAACAAAATCATCAAAGGTCTTACTGATTATATACACCCCTCCTGCAGCTTCTATCATCTGTTGATATTGCTTCTGCACCACTGACTGCTTATCCTTACCTATCTTTACCTCTATCTTTACAGATCTCCCATAAATAGTAGCAGAAATATCTGCAGATCCTGGGGTGCCTGTTCCCTTGGTCCACTGCCCTGCAGTCTTAGTGCCATCTGTTCTATAGCTTTGCCTGAATACTCCCATTGTATTTATCCTCTCAGCTTGGTGCTTAGAGTGATTAAGAAAGTCAGTAATGCATCTAGTCAAACCATTAGCTGTAGCATCTGAGTACTTAGTGAAGGGGATGATGTGCCCTGGTGCTGATGGGTACCTGTAGCTCATGTACTTCTCCTCTAGCTCATGTAGTCTTTGTTTGTTTTGTTTGTTCATTTTCCCATTGTTTTTTAAATTTAAGCCACGCAGCTAACTTTCTCTGCTCTTTGTGTTTTTCTCTATATAACTTATCTCTTTTCTTTTTTTCTTCTATAGTCATAACTTAGTTATTTTAAACCATCGGCCTGCTGCACTTCTGCCCTTGTCAAAGTGGTAGCCTTTAAACTTGCAGTACTCACTAACCATCTTAAGATACTTCTGTGCATTGAGATCGTGCCATCCTCCTGTATAAGTTTGGAAGTCCTGAATGGATATATTATTGTAGTGCAGTACATCCATTGTAATATTACCCTCTATTGCATAGTCGTAGAACTCTTTATTAGTAGCAGAGATGAACCTCTTATCATCAGCATTGATAGCTATTGCTTTTACAAGTCCTAGAGTTAAGAATTTTTGCAGGTTACTGATCATGTAATTATCAAAGATCATCCAATCTACTACAGTCCAGTGGTCAAACAATAACCTACCGTCCTCATCCAATCGGTTACGCTGAGCATTAAAGTACTGATTGAACTCTATCTCATGCCTTCTCCTATCATGACTACCACCTGCCCCCCCTATTACATAGTTGGTAGTGATGACTATCTTAGGGCTTCTCTCAAATGGGATAAAGATCTCATCCTTATTCTTTCTGTTTACTGTAATACCTTCTGAGATCAGTGAGAATAATTGCTCAAAGTCAAAGTTCTTTTTTACATCATCAAAGGCCAGGATCTGACTATCTAAATTCACCCTCTGATAAACAAAGTCTGACTTCTGAGGGTTAAATGCTTTGCCATCTATTTTGACTATATTCCTAATCTTACCTATGGCAGTTAGTACTAAGCTCTTACCACTTCCCCCATTAGGGTTATCATCTATTTCCTGATCATTAAAGATTATTGCCTTCTGATCTGTTTTATCCTTATAGGTATGAAGTAGATATCCTAGGGTAGTCTCTAAGGCATTAACCCTCTGCTCATCATCTGCTGATACTTTGGACACAAAGCTCTTAAAGTCATTTTCAATAGTAGGAGTAGGCTTGTAGTCTCTATCAATGATCTGCCTATCCCAAATGTACCCATCTATATCTATGTAGGGCACAATGTCAATTTTGTTCTTAGTAATTTTAACCACTCCATTACGATAAGGGATGAAGCTCACATCTTTAGTATCCTGCAGCATCATTAAGCCGATAGGCTCTAGCATTGAGAGGTGCCCATCTGTGAAGAGGTAAGGTGACTTACTGCAGTAGTTCCAAACTTCAACCTGCTTCTGCTTCATCAGGTAAGCCAGTACAAAATCCTTAACTTGGTCCACTGAGGATAGATTAACTTTGTTCTCTATCACCCTCACAAAGGTGGGTTTTTCTGATCTCTCAGGGTAATACTTGTTAAACCCATATTTGTACAGAAAATCTCTATACTTCATAGGATCTACACTAACTCCTTTCTTATCACTAAAAGTCCAGAATACATCCTCACTATTAGCTACATCCTTCTTAACATCCTCTACCACATCAGGCTTGATGTCTAATTGTTTTGAGATATCACCAGGAGAGATGCCCTCCTTTAGTTTAGACTTTACCTTTATAATGGTCTCTTTATCCTCGAAGTACTTAGTACTTTTATTAGCACTTTTGTAAGCAGAACCTACAGCTGTATTGATTTCTATTTGTGTAAAGTCCTTAGCACTATATTGGTGCAGATACAGCTTAGCAGTATTCTCAGATATTCCATACTCAGCAAAGCAGCAGGCAACCTTAAACACCCAAATGTTTCTACCATTGGAAACTTCTCCATGGTTAAACTTCATTATATTATCAATGATATTGCTCTCATTAGTCATTGGTAGCACTGGCACCCTTTCAAATGAGCTATGCCCTTTCTCCTCTTCAATAAGATTAAATACCTCAGCTGCTAAATTGATATAGGCACCAGGATCATAAGACTCAAAGCACACCCTGCTAACATTACATGAGGATGCATCAAAGTAGTCGCTATCAATGTACTCCTGAAATGCTTTAAACCTTCTTTTATGAGTA
>Ga0114974_10001204_pt1 | contig 20528 bp, 20 predicted proteins | sample S_130206_EF_Meta_FD_87318 | JGI IMG/M metagenome (GOLD analysis project Ga0114974, IMG submission 87318) | Freshwater microbial communities from Lake Simoncouche, Canada to study carbon cycling - S_130206_EF_MetaG | ecosystem: Environmental > Aquatic > Freshwater > Lake | place: Lake... | reverse complement strand
GACGCTGATTCGGGAAGCCTTCAACACCTGGATACCGGCGTATCTGGTCGACGCGCACCAGCTCACCGCAGGTACCGCTGCCGAGTACAGCGCGCTGTTCCCGCTCCTCGGTGGTGTCTCCGCGCTTGCCGTCGGGTTCTTGACCGATCGCGCCGGCAGCGGCAACCGGATCACGCTGGTCGTGCCGGCGATGGCCGGCTGTGCGCTCTCACTCGTGGTGCTGGGGCTCGCCACGGTCCGCCACGACCTCTGGCTCTCGCTCGCCGCCATCTGCGGGACCGCGCTCTTTCTGCTGGGGCCGTACACGCTCCTGGCTGGCGCCGTGGCCATGGATATGGGAGGACGGAAGGGAAGTGCGACCGCCGCTGGACTGATCGACACCGCTGGTTACGCCGGAGGCACGCTGTCGGGAGTCTGGCTCGGCCGACTGGCCGAGACTGGCGGCTGGCCGGTGGTCTTCTCGGTCATGGCGCTCGTCTCCGCGGGCGTCGCCCTGGTGGCCCTAGGCTACTGGCTCGAGCACAGGAGGCGTACCGTGTGGCGCCTGGCCCCGACGCCGGAACTCTCGTGAAGGAGCGATAGACGATGGTCCTCGGACTGAAGACAACCGCACACGTCGTGACCCTGCTCGAGTCCGGCAGTGGCAGCCTCTACTTCGGCGAGGCGGTGACGCAACTCGAGCACGCCTTGCAGACCGCGGCCCTCGCCGAGCGAAGTGGCGCCCCCGACGCGCTGGTCGTGGCGGCGCTGCTGCACGACATCGGGCACCTGCTGCACGGCCTCGACGAGCAGGCGGCCGATCGGGGTATCGACGCGAGGCACGAGGATGTTGGCGAGAGCTGGCTCGCCTCGCGGTGCAGCCCGGCGGTGTCCGAACCGGTCCGGCTCCACGTCGCGGCGAAGCGCTACCTCTGCGCCACAGACTCCCTGTATGTCAGCGGTCTGTCCGAGGCCTCGCGGCAGAGTCTCACGCTGCAAGGCGGGCCGATGAGCGACAGCGAGGTGCACGCGTTCGAGCGCACGCCCTGGGCGCAGGACGCCATCCGTCTCAGGCGCTGGGATGATGCCGCGAAGGTGCCCGGACTGCGGGTGCCTGACGTGACGCACTACCTGGCACGTATTGATCAGCATGTGGAGGAGTGATGGGCAGCCAGCCCGTGAATCGATTCGACCTCGTCGTGTTCGACGTCGCCGGGACCACGATCCTCGACGGTGATGCCGTTCTGGAGTGCCTGAATCAGGCGCTCGAACCCTATGTGGACGTGACGCTCGACGACGCGCGCGGCGTCATGGGGCTGCCGAAGCCCGTGGCCATTCGCGACCTCCTCGGCGCATTCGGCACCTGGACCGACGGCGCTCTTGACGCGCTCGTCGATGAGGTGCACCGCAGCTTCAAGCGCGCCATCATCGATCGATACCGCGACGATGACTCTGTCGTCGCCGCGCCTGGCGCCGAGCGTCTGTTCGAGGTGCTGCGACGCTCCGGTGTTCGCGTCGCGCTCGACACCGGCTTCAGCCGCGACATTCTCGACCCGCTGCTTCGTCGGGTCGGCTGGGGGCAGAACGGTTCGATCGATGTCTCGGTGACGAGCGATGAGGTCGAACGGGGCCGCCCCTTCCCGGAGCTGATCTACCGGGCCATGGAACTGGCGGGGGTCACGAGTGCCGCCCGCGTCGTCAAGGTCGGCGACACCCTCTCGGACATGAGGGAGGGGCTGAATGCCGGATGCGGCCTCGTCGTCGGTGTCACGCACGGTACCCACACGCGCGAGCAACTGACTCTGCCAGGAACCGTGGTCATCGACCAGTTCGCCGAGTTGCTGACGTTGATGGGGCTGGAGGCGGAATGACCCAACCACGCGACATCGTGATCGGTGCCGGCATCGTCGGGGTCGCGCTCGCACGGGCGCTCGCGGGCCGGGGACGCGCGGTCACGGTGTTCGACACGACACCGGTGCCGCAGGGCGCGTCGATCCGCAACTTCGGGACGCTGTGGCCGGTTGGGCAGCCCGCGGGGCCGAGGCGCGACCTCGCGCTCCGCAGCCTCGCCATCTGGCGGGATGTGCTTGCGTCGAGCGGATGTTGGAGCGGCCCTGGCCACTCCCTGCACCTCGCCTACCACACAGACGAATGGCAAGTCCTGGAGCAGTTTGCGGATCAGGCACACGCCGACGGGTTCGAATGCCGTCTGCTCGGGACTGCGGCCACCCTGGCGTGCCAGCCGAGGATTCGGAAGGACGGCCTGCTCGGTGCACTCGAAAGCCGGCACGAGCTCCAGGTGAACTCCCGCCAGGCCCTGGTCCGGATTCCGGAATGGCTTCGCGACACGCAGGGTGTCCGGTTCGAGCGCGGCGTCCGTGTCACCTCGACCACGGACCGCGTCGTGCGTGCCGGCAACCGTCGATGGGAGGCGGACCGCGTGTGGCTGGCCACTGGCGACGATCTCCAGACGCTCTACCCCGACACGTTCCAGGCGCTCGGACTTCGCCGGTGCAAGCTGCAGATGATGCGGACCTCACCGGTCGACTGGCGACTGGGAACGATGCTGGCAGCCGGACTGACGCTCGGACACTACGAGAGCTTCCGGACGTGTCCGGGCCTCGGAGCGCTGCGTACCAGACTGGTGAAGAATTGGCCGCTGCAGGTCGAGCACGGCGTGCACGTGCTGGTCTCGCAACACGACGGCGGTCACCTGGTGCTCGGCGACTCGCACGAGTACGACGATGCGATCACGCCCTTCGATCGTCCGTCCATCGACGGCCTGATCCTGGACTACCTTCGCACGTTCCTCGACGTGGAACCGCTGGACGTGGAGCAGCGCTGGCACGGCATCTACGTCAAGCATCCGACCGAACCGTATTGCATTGCATCGCCCGAAGACGGCGTCACGGCGGTGGCCGGCCTCGGTGGTCACGGGATGACGCTGTCGTTCGCGCTCGCCGAGCAGGTCGTCGAGTCCGCGCTCGCCTGAGCGCACTTCCGGTTGGAGTCAGATCATGGGTCGAAATTCGCTGGTATCGGTGGCGCTCTCGCTCGCGGCGTTGTTCGGATCGACCAGTCATGCCGGCGCGCAGTCGCAGACCGAGCACGTGGTGTTGATCACCCTCGACGGCGCGCGCCATCAGGAGATCTTCGGCGGCCTCGACCTCGAGCTGCTGCGCTCGATCAGTGGCAAGACACCGGTCGAGTCGCACCCTTCGTACACGGCCTTCTGGGCGCCCGACGTTGAAGCGCGGCGCGCGAAGCTGATGCCGTACTTCTGGGGCACGCTCATGAAGGAAGGCTCCGTCGCCGGAAACGCCAGCCTCGGCAGCGTGGCGAGGGTGACGAATGGTCATCACTTCTCGTATCCCGGCTACTCGGAGATCCTGACAGGCGAAGCCCACGACCGGGAGATCGACAGCAACGATGCCAGGCAGAACCCGTACGAGACGGTGCTGGAGTTCGTGCGCCGGAAGCTGTCGTTGCCCAGGAACAAGGTGGCCACCTTCGCGTCGTGGCAGATCTTCTCCGGCATCGCGGAACACGTGCCAGGCGCCACGATGGTCAACGCGGGCCTGCAGCGAAGCGAGAGCCGCGATCCGATCGGTCAGCGGCTGGACGAACTGCAGTTCGATGCCCGCGCCCCGTGGGACCTGATTCGACACGACGCGTTCACCTTCGACCTGGCGATGGACTACCTGCAGCGGGAGCGCCCAAGGCTGCTGTATCTTGCCCTCGACGAGACCGACGACTGGGCGCACGACGGCAAGTACGATCAGGTGCTCGACTCACTGGCGCGCACCGACCGTCAGATCCAGCGCCTCTGGACCTGGCTGCAGGCTGACCCCGAGTATCGGGGCACGACCTCCCTGGTGATCACCACCGATCACGGGCGCGGCCGGACCGTCGCGGACTGGCGCTCGCACGGCAACACGATTCCTGGCGCCGACGAGATCTGGATGGCATTCGTCACGCCGGCGAGTGCCAGGCGAGGCGAGTGGCGCGGCCCGGCTCCGCTCTACCAGAACCAGATTGCAGCCACCATCGCCAGGCTCTTCGGCCTGGACTTCGCCGAACTGCGTCCGACCGCAGGACTTCCCATCGCGGCGCTCTTCGATCTGGGCCGCCAGTAGGGCGCGGCATGATCCAGCGCCCTGTCGCTGCGCGGACCTCGTCCCGATACGGATCGAGAGACCATGCGGCAGACGACGGCGGTTGTCCTCGCGCTCGTCGGCCTGTTCTGCGGCGGGTGCGGCGGCGGGGCGTCCTCGTCGCCCACCTCGCCCTCCGAGCCGGCAGGTCCGCCCGCCTTCACCGTCGCACCAATCGAGCCATCAGCACTCCAGTACATCGTGCCGATCGGCAACATGGGTCCGTGGGCGCATACGTTCCCAACCGATCACGCGTATCTCTATCACCACCTCGGCTCGGGCACCTTCACGCCGATTCCAGTGCTGGCTCCAGCAGCCGGCACGATCGAGAACACGTATCCCGGGCTGAACAACGAAGTGAAAGCCTGGATTCGTATCAATAGCCAGTTCACCTACTACTTCGACCACATCGTGCTGGCGAGCGGCCTTGCCACCGGCTCGCGAGTGGACGCGGGGGCCGTGCTCGGCACGTCCGGCGGCGCGGCGCTCGACTTCGCGGTGCGCGACATGGGGTTCAACGTCGGCTTCATCGCACCCGCTCGCTACGGCATGGACACCGTGCACGCGCGCTCGCCGTTCCCGTACTTCACCGAGCCGCTGCGTTCGCAGTTCTACGCGAAGGTGCAGCGCGAGGGTGGCGAGCTCGATGGTCGCCTCAGCTTCGACCTCGACGGCACGCTCTCGGGTAACTGGTTCGCCGAGGATCTGCCGGTGGCGTCGAGCAGCAGCAACGACGTGAACGTCGGCCGCCGCCAGCTCGCCTTCGCGCGCGATGTGCGCTTTCCGGATCGCCAGCGGGTCTCGATCGGCGGCTTCGGCATCACCGGTCTCTACGGCGTGCCTCCCGATGCGCCCGACTTCGCCGCGATCACTCCCGGCACAGGGCAGGTTGTCTATCGGTTGCTCGAAGCGGGAGAGCCCGGCGGACCAGCGGGCACGCGGCAGGTGGCGCTGCTGGTGACGCAACTGCTCGAGGGGCGACGCCTGCGCGTCGAGGTGGTGCGCGACCAGATCGCGATCACCGCAGAGTTCTCAGCCGCCGCGGCCGTCTACCTCCGTTGAGCAATCGCCGTCAGACGCTCACAAAGAAAACGGGCGGCCGATGTTCTGGCCGCCCGTGGCTCGAGCGGTTTCGAGGTCGGTGTAGTGTCCGCCTTTAGGCGGACCCCAGAAAGTCCGGCTAAAGCCGGACACTACGTACTACACCGAAACCGAAACGGCTCTAGAACGTGAACCGCACCGCCAGCTGCACGACGCGCTTGTCATTGGCGTTGCTGATCGAACCGAACGTCGACGAACCCCACGTGCCGTTCGGGTTCTGGTAGTTCGTGCGGTTGGTGAGGTTGAAGGCTTCCAGTCGCGCATCGGCCGCGCGGGTGCCGCCGAGGTGGAAGCGCTTCACCAGGCTCATGTCCACGGTGAACAGGCCGGGCCCCCACGCCGAGTTACGCGGCGCATTGCCGGCGGTGTTGATCGGCTGCAGCGCGTAGGCGGCAGCCGTCAGGTAGCGCACGCGGTCGGTTGAGGCATCGGAGTTCTGGTTGGGATCGCCCACCAGGTTCGGCCGCAGGATGCCGCCATTGCGGTTCAGGAAGCTGTACGCCAGCCCGGTGTTCGGGTCGGTGCCGCTCGTGGCGAGCGAGACGTTCACCGGCAACCCAGTCCGTGCGGTCCAGATCGTCGACAGTTGCCAGCCGCCGACCAGCGCATCGAGCGCCGCCGGCATGTCGCTGCCGATGGCGTGACCGCGGCCGATCGGCAGCTCCCACACCTGCGACGTGGTGAAGCGATGGCGCGGGAACTGCCCGTTCGGACCGCGCTCGCCCGCGAGCGCCTCGCGGACGTTCGACAGGTCTGGGCTGATGTACGCCTGCACACCGTTGCCGGTGTCCCACGCACCGGTTTCATCTTCGGCCTTCGCCAACGTGTAGGACGCCAGCGCGTAGAAGCCGTTCGAGAGCCGGCGCTCGAGCTTCGCCTGGAGGCCGTGATACATCGACTGGCTCTCGGTGATGTTGTAGCCAATCTGGAGCCAGCCCGGATAGGGCCGATTCGCGGCCACCGAGCCGTCGAGCCCGAAGACCGGGGCGTTCACCGCCAGGTTCGACAGGAGGTTGCGTCCGGCATTGCCGACATACGCCAGCTCGAACGTCGTCTTGCCCGGCAGCATGAACTGCGACGCCAGATTCCACTGATAGACCGTGGCCGCCTGCTGCGTGCGCTGCTGCGCTTTCACCGATACGGTCGTCGGGTTATAGGACGTGAGCAGGCTGCTCGGGAACGGATCCGAGAGCAGCACCGCTGCGCCGCGGCTGCCGGTGCCGCTGACCGAGGCCTGGACGAGCGACGGCGGGTTGAGCGCAATCACGCCTTCGCTGCCGCGCATGTCCTCGATCGAGTAGAAGACGCCGAACCCGCCGCGGACGACGACACGCTCGGGCCTGGCCTGCCAGGCAAAGCCGAGCCGCGGACCGAAGTTGTTGCGGTCGGGATTGATCAGGTACTTGTCGTTCTCGGTCGTGAAGAGCAGCTGGCCCGTCGTGAAGTCGAAGTTCACGTTCTTGTTCTCGCCGGCGCCGTAGTACGGCGTGCCGTATTCGTAGCGGAGGCCCAGGTTCAGCGTGAGCGCGGGTGACACCTTCCAGTCGTCCTGGACGAAGCCCGAGTACGCCTGCTGCTCCCACTCGACGACCGGAGCCGTCGTCGCCGACAGTGAGCGAGCCTGACCGAGCAACAGGTCGGCCACGTCGTTGTTCGTCACCGCGCCGCTGAACCCGTAGGCCGGCGTGCGGCGCTGGATGTCGACCAACTGGTTGTGCTTGCGGCGGAGTTCGGCGCCGGCGCGAACCGAGTGCGTGCCGAAGGTTCTCGTCAGCGTGTCGACGAACTGCCACTGCACCGGCTTCTGGAACTGCGGCCGGAAGTTGCGCGTGCCAAGGTCGTTGTAGTTGGTGAGATCGATGAGCGGCAGGCCACCGGTGGTGTTCACGAAGTCCGGCATGCCGACGAAGCCGAAGGCGGACGCCGTCTGCTCTCCTGCCGTGGCGTGCGCGAACCGCGCGTTCGTGCGGTTGTAGCCGACACGTGCTTCGTTCACCATGCGGCCGCCGATCACCCGCGTCCACGTGACGCCGACGCTGTTGTTCCGGTTGTACTGCTCGCCCTGATTGCCGACGCCGTCGGCCAGGCCCGGAAAGATCGCGTCGCGGTTGATGGCCTGCTGCAGGAAGCTGTAGCGCACCATCAGACGGTCCGCCGGCGACAGCAGGTAGTCGGTGCGCAGGTCGGTCTTGTTGGTCAGTTCATTGCCAGCGCGCTGTACCGCGTAGTTCTCGATGATGCGGCCACCCGATCCGGCGCGACCGGGCTGGTTGGCGTTGGGATAGAGACCGAGCAGCTTGCTGCCGAGCGCGTCCCACCTGGCGCGGGGAATCGTGTTGTCGGGGAAGGCCAGGCCCGTCAGCGGGTCGATGATGGTGCTGGCAAAGATACCGTTCCTCTGGTCAGCCGTCGGCACATTGGTGACGAAGCTGTTCGAGAAGGTCCGCTTGAACCCTTCGTACGACCCGAAGAGGAAGATCTTGTCGCGCCGGAGCGGTCCGCCCAGCGTGCCGCCGCCCTGGTGCCACTGGAGGTTCTCCTTCGGCAGGTTGTTCTGCTCGGCGAGCCACGACTTGTTCGCCAGCGCCTTGTCGCGGTTGTAGTAGAACGCCGAACCGGCAAGGCGATTACTGCCCGACTTGAGCGAGACGTTGATGACCGCACCAGCCGAACGGCCGAACTCCGCCGAGAAGCTGTTGGTCTGCACCTTGAACTCGCCGATCGCATCGGGTGACGGCTGCACGACCTGCGTCGACAGCGCCTGGGCGTTTGTCGTGCCCTGGTTGTTGTCGAACCCGTCGAGCACGAAGTTGTTCTGCGTCTGGTAATTGCCATTGCTGACGAACCAGCCGGGTCCGCGTGTCTCGAGCGTCTGCGAGGTGGGCGCCGTGCCGGGCACGAGCAGCGCAAGCTCCGTATAGCGACGGCCGGCGAGCGGTAGTTCGACCGCCACCGCTCCCTGTATTACCTGCCCGATGGAGCCGTCCTCGGTCTGGATGACGGCTGGTGTCGAGACGACACGTACGGTCTCGGCCACGGAGGCGACCTCCAGTGGCACGGTCAGGAAGCGACGCTGGTTGACGGCGATCGTCACGTCGCCGACTTCCATGGTCCTGAAGCCGGACAGGGCAACGGTCACGGTATACGTGCCGCGTGACACGGGCACGAAGAACGCGTAGCCGCTGGCGTCGGTGACGCCGGTGCGGCGGTCGTTCGTCGCCGCATTGATCACGTCGATGGTCGCGCCAGGGACAATGCCCTGTGTGGCGTCAGTGACGAGCACGCGGAGGGCGCCGGAATCGGTCTGCGCGAAGGCAGCGGTGGCAAGAAGCCCCACGCAGGAAAGCGTGAACAGAAGGCGGGACAGGGTCTTCATCAGCAACGTTGTTCTCCAGGGAACGCGCGGACGGCTCGGTCCGCGTGAGAGATCAGCGTAGGGGCCGGGTCCGACGAACCGGTCAACGTCGCGTCACGTTCGTGCGAAGTCGATGCGAACGCCGTACAACGTCGTGTCCGTCACAGGAACGCAATATCGCGCTGTTAGCGTGACGCCGTGAACATGAAACGCTCGCTGCTCGTGGTGTTGTCCGTATGCGCGTGGTTCCTGCCGGTGGCGGCTGAAGAATCGCGCGCCAAGAACGTGGTGCTGTTCCTCGCAGACGCGGCGGGCATCCCGACCATCAACGCGGCGAGCCGCATGGGCTACGGCGCGCCGCAGCGGCTCTTCGTGCAGCGGTTGCCGTTCATCGGCTTGTCCGACACCAGCACCGCGTCGGAGTGGGTGACCGACTCGGCCGCCGGCATGACGGCGATCGTCACCGGCATCAAGACCCACAACGGCGTCATTGCACAGGGGCCGGACGCCGTGCGCGGAACGAAGGACGGCACGCCGCTCAAGACACTCCTCGACTACGCCGAGGAGCATGGCCTCGCGACCGGCATCATCTCCAACGACTCGATCGCCGGCGCCACGCCCGCGGCCCTCTACGCGCACGCCAACGACCGGTCACGCTTCGCGCAGATCGTCGTGCAGGCGTTCGAGACCCGCAGCGGCGACGGTCTCGACGTGCTGATCGGCTCCGCCGTGAGCGAGCGCGCGGCCGCCACGGCGGCGGGCACCGACCTTGACGCGCTGGCGGCCCGCGCCGGACGCCCGCTCTACCGCTCGCTCGATGCGGTCCCCGCCGACGCACGACGTGCGTTCGTCTTCGCCGATGGCAGTGAGTTCGACCTGCAGCGTGCCGTCGATACCGCGATCGCCATCCTGTCGCGGCAGCCGAACGGCTACTTCCTGATGGTCGAATCGGATGCGCACACGGACCGGCCCGAGCAGGGCCTGCGGCACCTGGTGGAGTTCGATCGTGTCATCGAGCGCGTGGCGCAACGCGCCTCCTCCGACACGCTGATGCTGTTCACGGCCGACCACTCCTTCGACCTGCGCATTCACGACGGCAGGAACGGCGACAGCGTGCTGGCTGGCCTCGACCCGGCCTCGCCGCGTGCCAACCCGTCACTGCGCCTGCCCAACGTGCGTATCGACGACACACATACCGGCGAGGAAGTGATGGTCGCGGCCAGCGGCCCCGGCGCCTCCCGCGTGCATGGCTACCTCGCCAACACCGACCTGTTTCACATCATGCTCGACGCCTGGGGGTGGAAATGACCGGACGGCTGACGCTCGTGGCGGTGGCGCTCGCCGCCGTGTCTCTCGGCGCATCGACGCCGGCTCCGCTCCGCGGCCCGATCGTCGATGCCCACAACTGCTACCCGGAGGACGGGAAGTGGACCGATCGCCTGGCGCGGGCCCTTGGCACGAACCAGCGGCCGATCGGCATCGAGCAGGATCTGGTGTGGAAGCCCGATGGACTGGGTGGCGGCACCTCCGTCGTCGCACACAGCACGACGCTGGCAGGCGGAGAGCCGACGCTCGACGATCACTTCTTCAAGGTGGTCGCACCCAGGCTGGACGAGGCGCTGGCCGCCGGCGCCACCGACACGTGGCCCCTCATCGTGCTGCACTTCGATTTCAAGACCAACGAGCCCGAGCATCACCGCTACGTCCTGTCGCTGCTGGCGCGATACGAGCGCTGGCTGACCACGACGACGCGAGGTGCTGATGACCGCGTGCGAGCGCTGACGATGGGGCCGCTGCTGGTGCTGACCGAAGCGGGTGAGCGCCAGGAACGCGACTTCTACGAGTCGCTGCCGGTGGGTGCGCCGATGCTGATCTTCGGCACCGTGCCGAACGTGTCGCTGACCACCTCGCGCGCGCCCGGCGCGCAGTCCGATGCGGCGGTCGCCGCGACGCCGACCACGCTGATGCCGGCCGGCGCCACCAACTACCGCCGCTGGGCGAACTTTCCGTGGGCGGTGGTGGAACGGGGCGGGCAGGGACGCGCCGGAACGTGGGATGCCGCTGACATGAATCGGCTGCGCGCGGTCGTGGCGCGCGCGCACGAACTCGGCCTGTGGCTGCGCTTCTATACACTCGACGGTTTTGCGCCCGCCGACGATCGGGGATGGTCCGCGGGCTATAACTTCGGCTCGACCAGCGCGGCGCGCGAACGCTGGCGCGCCGCCATCAGCGCCGGCGTCGATCTCATTGCCACGGATCAGTACGAGGCACTCGCGCACGAACTGACGGTGACGACGACGCCTTCGTCGTGGCGCTGAGGCGAGCATGAAAGCCATCGGCGCTGTCGTCGGCTCCGCCTGCGCGCTCGGGTTGATGAGCCTGGCGCCGTCCTCGTCCCCTGGCCGGCTCGTGAGCGAGCGGTTCCAGCAGCTCACGCGCGCGGCGGCGTGGCAGCCGGCCGGTGCACGCGTGCTCGCCTTCGACACCTTTCATCCGCAGGGTCTTGTGAAGATCGGCGACGCGTTCTTCCTGTCGTCGGTGGAAGTCATCACGCCGCCGACACGCGTGTCGCAGCCAGTGGCCGGTGCCGATCGCAGCGCGGGCGAGGGGCGGGGCCATCTGTTCAAGTTCGACGCCGACGGACGGCTGCTGGCGGACCTGACGCTTGGTGAAGGCACGATGTATCACCCGGGCGGCATCGACTTCGACGGGCAGTTCATCTGGGTGCCGGTGGCCGAATACCGGCCCGACAGTCGCTCCATCGTCTACCGGGTCGACCCTGTCGCGATGACGGCGACGGAAGTGTTCCGCTACGCCGACCACGTCGGCGCCATCGTTCACGACGCCGAGGACCGCGCGCTGCATGGTGTCAGCTGGGGTTCGCGCCGGTTCCTACGCTGGCCGCTCGACGTGCGCGGACGCGTCGCTGACGCACCGGCCATTCGGCGCAATGTGTCGTTCTACGTCGACTATCAGGACTGCAAGGCGCTCGGCGGCGGCGAGATGCTGTGCGGCGGGGTGAGCAGCTACCGCGTGGGCGGGTCGCCGGCGCCGTTCGCGCTGGGTGGGATGGAACTCGTCAGCCTGAGAACGGGCCGCGCCATCCATCAGCTTCCGATCGAACTCTGGACCGACACGGGCCGGCCGATGACGCAGAATCCGTTCTGGGTCGAGCCTGGCCCGTCAACAGAGGGCGGCCTTCGCGTCTACTTCCTGCCGGAGGATCGCCGGTCGACGCTCTACACGTTCGACCTGTCCGACCAGCAAGAACGCTGACGGCAGCCGCAGCGACGCGACCACAGTCGTCGGCCACCGTGTGACTGTCGAGCAACGGCTCCCGCAGGGCGTCCCGTTCGGCTCACGCGCAACGATCCGGTCGATGCCCGGCAACCACATCGCCTCGTGCACCAGGACGTCGGCGCCGCGCGCCAGCTCGATCAGGCGATCGCTCTTCGTCGTATCGCCCACGCCAGCAGGAAGAGGTTGCCGCAATCGACGACGTACACCCTGTCGTCGACGATGATCGCCTGCGCCGCGGCCGCCGCTGACGACGGAGTCTCCCACTGTCGCCACGTGATAACGTCCGGCTCATGTCGAGCCGATTTGTCCACGCCCGCAGTCCCTATCTTGTGCCGTTCACCGGTGGATTCCGCGCCGCCACGGCGCCGACGACGCCGCCGCGTGGCCGGGGCGACAAGGGCGCGAATGAACAGGCGCTGGCCGTGTCGATCGGTGCGATGCGGAAGCTGCAGTCGCGCCTGCTCGCCAACGACCGCCGGTCGCTCCTCGTCGTGTTCCAGGCGCTCGACGCCGCAGGCAAGGACGGGACGATCAAGGCCGTGATGTCGGGCATCAACCCGGCCGGGTGCGAGGTGCACGCCTTCAAGAAGCCCAGCGACGACGAACTGGATCACGACTTCATGTGGCGCGCTTATCAGCATGTGCCCGAGCGCGGCCGCATCGGCATCTTCAATCGCAGTCACTACGAGGAAGTGCTCGTGGTGAAGGTGCATCCGGAGCTCCTCGATGGCCAGCGTCTGCCGGAGCGTCCGTCGATGAAGGCCCTCTGGAGCGAACGGTACGAGTCGATCCGCGATTTCGAGAGACACCTCGCGCGCAACGGCACGACGGTCGTCAAGTTCTTCCTCAATGTGTCGAAGGCCGAACAGAAGAAGCGGTTGCTGGCGCGGATTGCCGATCCCGAAGCCAACTGGAAGTTCCAGGCGGGCGACGTGAACGAGCGCAGGAGGTTCGGCAAGTATCTGGCGGCGTACGCGGACGCGTTGAACGAAACGTCGCGTCCATGGGCGCCGTGGTATGCCGTGCCTGCCGATGACAAGGACTTCATGCGGCGGACCGTCGCCGAAATCCTGGTCGAGACGCTGAAGGGGCTCGATCTGCACTATCCCGTGCCGAGCCAGGACGCGCAGCGGGCCATGGCTGCCGCGAAGCGGACGCTGCTGGCGGAAACGTAGCGGCGCGCGGATGACGCTCGGTCAGCCGGACGACAACGGTCGCTGCCAGAGCCCGAGGGTGACGATAACCTCGAGGCCGACCCCCGAGACTGGCGCCTGCAGCGCCAGCGTCCCCCGGTGCAGGTCGACGATGCGCTGGACGATGGACAAGCCCAGCCCGCTGCCGGGTGCCTTCATGCCAGGGGGCCGGTAGAAGCGACGGCCGATGTTCGCGCGCTCGTCGGCGGCAATGCCTGGGCCGGCATCCCGCACATGGACGCGCACTGCGGTGGCGTCGACGTCCACGTCGACAGACACTGTGGTCCCGCCAGGGCTGTAGCGGACGGCGTTGTCGATGAGGTTGCGGAAAAGCATACCGAGGAGCCCGACGTCGCCGGAGACGGTTGCGCCCTGGCTGCCGGTCAGCTCGAGATCGATCGACTTCGCCAGCGCGGTGTGCGCGAGATCGCCGAGCACGCTTTTCAACACGGCGCCGACGTTGACCTGCGTCGGCCGGAACGAGACGGCGTCCGGCGCCAGTCGTGCCAGCGTCAGCATCTGCTCCACGGCATGGTTCGCGCGGTCGCAGCCGGCCATGACGCCGTCCAGCGCCCTGGACCGCTCGGCCTCGTCGGTCGCGCCCCTGGCCACCTGTGCCTGCGCGCGAATGCCGGCGAGCGGGGTCCGCAACTCGTGGGCGGCGTCGGCCGTGAAACGGCGCTCCTGTTCAATCAACCCGTGGACCCGTTCGAAGAGCACGTTGAGGTTCGACACGAGCGCGCCGACCTCAGACGGGGCGTCCGCGGCGTCGAGCGGTGTCAGGTTGTCTGCTTCGCGCAGCGCCACCTGCCGATTGAGGTGCGTCAGCGACTGCGTCGCGCGGCCCACGGCCCCCCAGAGGAGCAGGCCGAGGATGGGCAGGGTGATCGCGAGAGGCACGAGGAAGTTCCGGGCGACTGAGGTCGCGAGCTCGTCGCGTTCGAAGTGCTGCTCGGCTACCTGCACGAGCACGCCATTGCGCGCGTCCCACGTACTGAAGACGCGCCAGTCACTGCCGCCGATGGTCGTGTCGCTGAAGCCGTCGCGCACCGTCGAGAGCGGCGTGTCCGGTGCGTTCTGCGAGTGCAACCCGAGCGTCGTCCCCTCCCTCCACAGCTGGAACATCACCCGCCGGCTGTAGCGGTGCAGCACCGGTGCGTGTTCGGTGTCGACGGCGGCGTCCTCGTCGTCGGCTTTCTGGATGCTGATGAGCGACGCGGTCTGCGCCAGATGCGCGTCGAGTACCTCCGCCACCTCGTGCCTGGCGTCGAGAAAGCTGACCGTTGCCGCGACGATCCACGCGACAGACACGGCGGTCAGCAGCAGGACCAGCAACTGTCGGCGAACGGAGCGCTGGCGGGGTCTAGCCATGTTCGCCTCTCGGCAGCACATAGCCCACGCCTCGAATCGTCTTCACGACGTCGGCGCCGAGCTTTCGCCGCAGGTGATGCACGTGCACTTCCACGGCATTGCTCTCGACCTCTTCGCCCCAGCGATACAGGCGCTCCTCCAGTTGCTCACGCGAGAGCACACGACCGGCGTTGAGCATCAACTCCTGGAGCAACGTGAACTCCTTCGGCTGCAGGTCGACCGAGCGGCCATCCCGCGCGACGCCTCGCGAGGCAGCGTCCAGCGTCAGGTCGCCAACCCGCAGCAGCGGGTCAGGCACACCGCGGGAGCGCCTGACGAGCGCACGCAGCCGGGCGGCCAGTTCATCGAGGTCGGTCGGCTTGACCACGTAGTCGTCGGCGCCGCTGTCCAGGCCCGCGATGCGGTCGTGCACGGCATCGCGCGCGGTGAGGATCAGCACCGGCACCGTATTGCCCCTGGCCCGCTCTCGTCGAAGCAGGTCGAGGCCACCGATACCGGGAAGGCCGAGGTCGAGGACGATCGCCGCGAACGGCTCGACGCCCATCGCGGTCTGTGCCTCGCGGCCATCCTGTACCCAGTCCGGCTCGAAGCCGCGCTGCTTGAGTCCGGCCTTGAGGGCGTCACCAAGCAGCGGGTCATCCTCGACAATCAGCACACGCATGAAACTCCCTGATCAGGCGGCCACACGCTCGATGGTCCACTGTCCGTAGGCATTGATGAAATGGGCGCCATGGTTGCGAAGCACCTGCACGATTGAGGCCCAGTCGCCGCCGACATGGACGTGCACGTCCACGACGTGGTGTCCGCTGGCGAGTTCGGACTCATAGCGGCGAAGGTGGTTGCCTTCGATGAGCAGGCTCTGCATGGCACGCAGCGCATGCGTCAAGCCGCCGCTGTGCGCACCCTCGGCGTCCACCTGGTGCAGCGCCTCCGGTCCGGAGAGGTCGGCCACTTCCGATTCCGGGATGCCGACGCGTTCGAGCGTCTCGACGGCGGCGTGGGCATTCTCGGCATCGTCGATGACTGCAATGAGCCGGTTCGTCAGGCTTCGCAGGTCGTGTCCGTGGTGTGTGGTGTTCATCTCGGCCTCCAAGTGTTAAGTCTCGAAAGCCAGTGTAGGCAGTGAATCTTACAGGTTCCTTAACGCCTCCCGTTGACGTCGGCGGGGGCTCACGAGCCGGCCATCATCGTCTGCAGTCGCGGTGTCGACAGCACCCGGTGCATCGTCAGGAAGAGTACCGTGCCCGCCGTCCCGAGGTAGAGGGCGGTGGCCCAGACCGTTGCGGTCTCGCTGCCGACGAGCACGCCGTGGACGAACGCCAGCCAGAACGCCGCGAAGCTGGCGTAGTGCAGCCGACGCCACAGCTGGCCGCCGAGCCGGCGCCGCACCTGGAAACTGCCAATCAGCAGCAGCGAGAGCCAGAGCGCCACCTGCCCGCAGGCCACCAGGAGCGGCTGGTGCTGCCCGGCGAACGGCACGATGATGGCCCCGAGGGAGAACGCCACGTAGCGGTCGCCCAGCAGAACCAGACTATGGAAGCAGGCGAATCCGACGCTCAGGCTGCTGAGGTACTCGTGTGCGCCGAGCAGTTGTGGCGGGCGTGCCCACGCGCGGCCGGTTCCCGTGCTGAGGAACAGGCCCCACATCACCGAACCCCAGAGCAACAGGTAGGCGACGAATCCGGACGCCCGGCTCAGATACCAGAACGACGTCGATTCGCCCGCGACCCCGGTGGCGCCGACCCCGATCGTAAAGCCGCCGGCTGCCAGCGCGGCGCCTGCCACCGCGCTCAGGAACAGGCTGCCCGGTGCGACCGCGCTCTCGATACGCTCAGTGGGTTGATGCATGACGTGGTGTCCTTTGGTGCGCGAAGTGGCCGACGACGATCTCGCGGCCGTGCGTGTCGGTCAGCAAGCCGGACAGGTGTCGCTCGGTGAGGTACGCGGCGCCCGCCTCGCTGCCGAGCACGAGCACCACCTTGGCCGCGACGTCGGCCGCTACGGCGTGCGCGGCGTGCACCGTCACCGAATGGAGGTCGCTGTCGGCCGAGGTGCCGGTGCGTGGGTCGACCACGTGGTGGAACACGCGAGTACCCCGGTTCCAGCGGCGTCCGCCCACGCTGCTGGTGGCCAGTGCACCGCTGTCGAGGCGAACGAGCGACCGGTCCTGGTCCGGCTCGAACGGATCCTGGACAGCGATGGGCCAGGGCTCATCCCCAACGGTGCCGATGGCGCGCAGGTCGCCGCCGGCATCGACGAGGACCGGACCCAGCGGTGCGAGCGCCGTCGCCACACGGTCGACGGTCCAGCCCTTTGCGATACCCCCGAGGTCGACCGCCAGGTCTGCCGGGAGCGAGACGAGGCCGGCGTGGCAGTCGAGCTCGACGCGCCGCCACGCGCCCAGCGTGGGACGTGCCTCGTCAACCGCGGGGTCGCGCTGCTGCACGAGCGTCTCGAACGACCGGTCGTATCCGATGCGCTCCATCGTCTTCAGGAGTGTGGGGTCGTAGATGCCACCGCTGTCAGCCGCGGCATCCAGCGCGGCACCGAGCACCGTGCACAGCAGCGGCGACACCGCGTGGCGTCCGCTGCCGGCCGCACGGTTCACCGCGCTGAGCCCGGAGGCAGGGCGGAAGCGGCTCAGCTCGCGCTCGACGCGCGCGAAGACGCCCTCGGCCCACAGGAGTGACTGACGCACGTGCGCCTCCTGCTGTGGCGAGGCGGACCACACCCAGAGGCCGACGCTCGTGTTCATCGCGCGACAGTGATGTTCGAGCAGCATGGCGATCACGAGCGCCGCGTGCGCGTCACCGGCGTCCGGAACACGGGCTGCTGCGGAATGGCGCGCAGGGCAGTGGCGCTGGTTGGGCGACGTGCGATGCCGCCTGCAACCGGGACGCGTACGACACTGCCCGGCGCGGCCGGTGCGGGCGGCAGGGTCGAGGCGACGGCGCTGGCCGCCGTGTGCTCAGCCTCCGGAAGCGCCACCCATCCGAGGGCGGTGACGCCGAGACTCGTGAGCAGCAGCCACGCCTTCCACCACTGGCTGGCACCGGCGGCAGGCGCTGTGTGGTTGGCGGCCGGCTGACCGTTCGGTGAGCTGGTGTGCGGTGTGGGTGTCATGACGTGCGTCTCCCCTGCAGCAGTGTGGCGGTGCCGGGCACGGCGTGGTCAGTGGCGCTCCGAACGCTGCCGCCCAACCGTGCGCTCGCGATGGTCGTCATCGTCGTCATGCTCGCGACGTTCAACGCGGTCGTCGCGGCCTGCGAGCGGCGCGGTGGCCGATTGCGCCGAGAGGGTGTCGGAGACCGGCGCGTCCGCACCGGTGCGTAACCACCCGTTATGAAGGGCGAGGGCCAGCGTCGCTCCACACAGCAGCAGCAGCGTGAGTAACCCCGAGACGATGACGACTGATCGATTCGCTGAACCGTGCATGGCACATCTCCTTGTCCTGTAGAACCTGGTGAGGAGTGTGGCCGGCGAACCTTAAAGGGGCCTTATCGCAATACCGACTGGCACCAACCCGCCGCCTCGTGATGTGATGGACGCACGATGGCCGACCGCCCGATGCACCTGCACAGCTCCCACTTCCGCGGATGGGCCAAGCCCGGACCGATGCCGCCCGGCGGCGAACCGGCGCCCGACGTCCCGCCCGGCGAGTCGCTCGATGCCATCAGCGGTCACTTCCGTCTCTTCCAACTGCGCGCCGGGCATCGCTTCTCGACCGACGATGTGCTGACGGCGTGGTACGGCAGTAGTTGGGCGCCGACGGCGTCCCGCGTGCTCGATCTCGGCTCGGGGATCGGATCGGTCGGCATGGTGGCGGCGTGGCGCCTGCCCGGCGCCCGGTTCGTCACCATCGAGGCGCAAGAGGAGAGCGTGCGCCTGGCGCGCAAGTCGGCGGCCTACAACGGCCTGACGGCGCGCTACGACATCAGGCTCGGCGACTTCCGCGATTCCGAGGCGCTCGGCGCCGACGAGCAGTTCGACCTGGTGCTCGGCAGCCCCCCCTACTTTCCGCTCGGCACCGGCAACGAAGGGGATCATCCACAGAAGATCCAGTGCCGCTTCGAAGTGCGGGGCGACATCGCGGACTACACCAGGGTGGCGACGGCGCACCTCGCCCCTGGCGGACTGTTCGCCTGCGTGTTCCCCTCGAAGCAACTCGACCGCCTGCAGCGAGCCGCCGCCGACGCGGCGGCGGTGATCGTCCGGCGCAGGCCGGTGGTGTTTCGTGAAGGCGATGCGCCGCTGGTGGAGTTGTTCGCGATGATGCGGTCGGGCGATCTCCCCGAGGAGATGCGCGGTCGGACGTGGGTGGAGCCGGCGCTGGTGATCCGGAGTGCCTCGGGCGACGTGCACCCGGAGTACGCCGCGGTCAAGCTGGCGTTCGGGTTCCCGCCGTAAGTCTCGAGTGCTCTGGACGAGTCACTCCAGCGTGAGGGGTGCCAGGCAGTCGCTCGTGCCGTCGCCTTCGAGCGGTAGCCAGGTGGAGAAGGCGCCGTCGGTGGCCGCGATGATGAGGACCGGCGAGAGGCTGCTGGCCTCGAACGCGCGACCCGCGGCGCGTGCCGCGACCTGCTGACGGAACGGCGCGAACGGCGCGTGCTCGAAGCGCACGAAGAAGAGCTCGCGCGTCAGTCCGGGCTCGCTCACCCGCCGTGTCGCCATGCAGACCGGTTTCGGCTGGATCGACTCGAGCCCGCTCTCGCGCGCCAGGGCGAGCAGCGCGTCAGGAGTCACCGTCGTCGACAACGCCCGGTCGTATTCGCCTTTCAGCACCAGCGGCATCGCCACCGGATTCGGACCGCTGAGCGACAGACCCGACCGCGAGAAGAGCTGGCTGAAGAGCGGGCGGCCCATGCCGTTGGGCGGGAAGAGCGCCAGCATCACGCCTGACGTGTCGGCATCCGGCGCCAGCGCGACGGTCCACCCGGCCAGACCGGCTCGCGCCATCGTGTAGGGGGTGGCGCCGGTGCTCCGCGCGGAGCGGACGAACAGCACGCCGAAAATGCCAAGGGCAACCAGCCCGAGGACGAGCTTGATGAACACGGTCCGACGCATTGTGTATCCGACTATACCGGGGATGGCGACCGACCGGCGCACCACCCGCCTACACCTGTAGCGGCGCCCCTGATACCAGTTCCGGGTTGGCGACGAAGCGGTAGCCGACGCCGCGAATGGTCTGCAGGTGCCGCGGACGGGCGGGCTCGTCCTCGATGTAGCGGCGGATGCGCACCACGAAGTTGTCGATGGCGCGGGTGTCGGTGTCTTCGTGCACGTTCCAGACGCGATCGAGGATCGTCTTGCGCGCCACCGGCTTGCCCTCGTTCTCGACGAAGTAGCGGAGCAGGGCCGCTTCCATCAGCGTCAGCGGCATCCGCCGCTCGCCCACGCGCACCTCGAGCTGTTCGAAGTCGATCACCTTGCCGCCGAACGCGAATGCGCTGAGCGGCGGCGTCGCCGGACCGGGCTGGTTCTGCACGTCGAGCCGGAACCACTCGTGGCGGCGCAGCAGGCCGCGTACGCGCGAGAGGAAAATCGGCAGCTCGAACGGCTTGGTGAGGTAGTCGTCGGCCCCCGCTCCGAAGCCGCTCAGCACATCGTCCGACCGGCCGCGCGCCGTGAGGATGAGGACCGGCACGTAGAGCTGCTGCCGGCGCAACTCCGCCGTCACCTCGAAGCCGTTGATGCCGGGCAGCATGACGTCGAGCACCACCAGGTCGTAACGGCGCGGCTGTTCGGTGAGCAGGCGCAGGGCCTCCTCGCCGGTGTCGGCAAGGTCGACCTCGTGGTCGTCGGCCTCCAGGTTGAACCGCAGGCCGTCGGCCAGGTGCCGTTCGTCTTCGACGACGAGGATGCGGCTCATGACGTGACCGTTGTGAGTGGCAACTGCACGGTGAAGGTCGTGCCCAGTCCCTCGCCGTCGCTTTCGGCGAACACCGTGCCGCCGTGCTGCGCCACCACCGCGCGCACGATGAACAGGCCGAGGCCTGCGCCCTTGATGCGCGAGGTCATCGCGCCGGGGATGCGGTAGAACCGCTTGAAGATCTGGCTCAGCTCGGCGACAGGGAT
>Ga0114974_10001202_pt1 | contig 20532 bp, 31 predicted proteins | sample S_130206_EF_Meta_FD_87318 | JGI IMG/M metagenome (GOLD analysis project Ga0114974, IMG submission 87318) | Freshwater microbial communities from Lake Simoncouche, Canada to study carbon cycling - S_130206_EF_MetaG | ecosystem: Environmental > Aquatic > Freshwater > Lake | place: Lake... | reverse complement strand
GACAACGGTCAGCAAAACGTTTAATTAATCTAGGGGGATTCGTCCCCCACTTAAATCTTTAGGAGATTAATTATGGGTATGCAATATGACGTAAAAATGGTGCATGCGGATGCAAACGTGCAAGCTATTACTGGTCCTGTTCGAGTAAAAGGTTATCAAGTAGCCTCTGGTGGAGTTGCTGGCGAGATTCAGTTTTGGGATACCGCCTCTAATTCTGCTACTGGCACAGAACGCCTAACGCTAAATGTCACTACCAATACTGCCGTTATTTCTACATTGATTCCGGGTGAGGGTATCCGTTTTAATGATGGCGTATACATAAAACTACCAGCTAACGCAGCAGTTACAACGTTTTATGGCTAAGAAGAAAGGCCCCTCTCTAGCAGTTGGTAGAGGAGAGAAACTTCCCGTTTCTCAAGGGGCTGGCCTTACCGCTAAAGGTAGAGCTAAGTACAATGCAGCAACAGGAAGTAACCTTAAAGCCCCACAGCCTGAAGGCGGAGCAAGGAAGAAGTCTTTCTGCGCACGTATGTCTGGTATGCCTGGACCAATGAAAGATGAGAAGGGTAAGCCTACTCGTAAAGCGGCTTCTTTAGCCCGATGGAAATGCTAAAATGAGTATTATTGACCCAATTGAAACTGCTAGAGAACTAGCAACACATGCTAGTAATATTGAACATCTACAGGTAGATATGGACAAAATGGTAAAGGAGATGGCTGAAATTAAAACCACGCTCCAAAACATAGAAAGAACTTTGTCTGAAGCTAAGGGTGGTTGGAAAACATTAATGGCTATAGGTGGTTTTATTAGTTTTTTAACTGGAATAGCTGGATTTATTGCTGGATATTGGGGGCAAAAATAATGCCAAGCGTATCAAAAAAACAACACAACTTTATGGCTGCTATTGCCCACTCACCAGGGTTTGCAAAAAAAGCTGGAGTTGGTATGGATGTAGGTAAACATTTTATGACTGCCGACAAAGGCAAAAAATTTAAAGAAGGTGGAACTATGAAACACGAAGACATTAAAGAAGATATGCCAATGATGAAAAAGGTTGCCAAGGCAGAAGTTGCATCGCACGAAAAGCGTATGCACAAAATGGCTAAGGGCGGCGTAACTCGTGCAGACGGTTGCGTTATGAAAGGCCATACCAAAGGCACAATGGTCAAGATGAAATCTGGCGGGATGTGCTAAATCATGCCATACGAAGAGACTGGTAAAGAAAAAGAGAAGCGTGAAGCCTATTACAAGGCCAATAAAGAACGTGGAATCCGTCAGGAAAAGCAACGTGAATATGAAATGTTTGGCACAACCGAACAGAATATTCCCGCTGTTGATACTATGGGAAATGTTACTGGTATGAAAAAAGGTGGTTCAGTAAAGTCCGCCTCTGCTCGTGCTGATGGTTGCGCTATTCGTGGTAAGACTAAAGCATGAGACCCTCTCGTGGTATGGGCGCAATAGCCCCGTCCAAAATGCCTAAAGGTACTAAGAAGCCCCGTAGAGACAATACGGACTTTACTCAGTATGCTGAAGGTGGAGAAGTTAAACCGGGATTATATGCAAATATTCATGCGAAGCAAAAGCGTATTGCTGCTGGCTCTGGTGAAAAGATGCGTCCTGTTGGATCTAAGGGTGCGCCTACTAAAGCGGCATTTACTCAATCTGCTAAAACAGCGAAGAAAAAATAATGGCAACAACTGGAACAACCGCATTTAATCTAGATGTAAATGATCTAATCGAAGAGGCATTCGAGAGATGCGGCAAAGAACTGCGTACTGGCTATGACTTTAAAACAGCCCGTCGCTCTTTAAACCTATTGACCATTGAATGGGCTAACCGTGGAATTAACCTCTGGACAGTAGAGCAGGGCATAATCCCAATGGTTACAGGTCAAGCTATGTATCCTATTCCTGTAGATACTATTGACCTTATGGATACCGTTATCCGCCAAAACAATGGAACTTCTAACCAGATTGACATCAATATCAGCCGTATTGCTGAGCCGACCTACATGAGCCTGCCTAATAAGCTCGCACAGGGGCGCCCGATTCAGGTGTATATCAACCGTCAGTCAGGTCAAGAAAACCTCTCAGACGCCCTTTTAAGCGCTAATGTAAGCTCTTCTGATACCACTATTACCCTAACATCTACAAATAACTTAGCTTCTGCTGGATTTATTAAGATTGGCGCAGAGACAATTAGCTATCCTAATGTTAGTGGAAACCAGCTTTTAAACTGCGCCCGTGGTCAGAACAATACGACTGCCGCAGCTCATCTTGCTGATGCTCCTGTTACAGTGCAGAACTTACCCTGTATTAATGTATGGCCGACTCCGAATGCTCCTGGCGACCAGTACCTATTCGTTTATTATCGCTTGCGCCGCATCCAAGATGCTGGCTCAGGTGTGTATGTACAAGACATTCCATTCCGCTTTATTCCTTGTATGGTTGCTGGATTGGCTTATCAGTTGGCAACAAAGCTTCCAGATGTGGATATGAATCGTATCCCAATGCTGAAGTCAGATTATGAGCAACAGTTCCAATTGGCAGCAGACGAAGATCGTGAGAAAGCTCCGATTCGTTTTGTACCTAGGATGTCGTTCTATGGTGGAGGAGGCCGTTAACAATGCCGAATCAGTTCGCTTCGGGCAAGTGGGCAATTGCCGAATGTGACAGATGCGCTCAAAGATTCATGTTAAAAGAGCTTCGGACACAAACGGTAAAAACCAAGCCATATAAGATTAAAGTTTGCCAAGCATGTTGGGATCCTGACCATCCTCAGTTACAATTGGGTATGTATCCGGTAAACGACCCGCAAGCGGTTCGGGAGCCTCGTCCTGATGTAAGCTATTGGCAGTCTGGTACTAATGGATTGCAGATTAATTTAACTGGTATTGGGCCAGATGGATTAGGAAACCCAGATATGGGTAGTAGGATTTTCCAATGGGGCTGGGCGCCAGTTGGTGGTTCAAGGTTGTTTGACAATGCTTTAACGCCAAATGACTTGATAGGCAACACACAACTTGGTACAGTAACGGTTAGTATAACTTAGGAGTCATTATGACATTCAAAAAAGCAGCAGACGGCGTAACAAAAACTGGTAAAACCAAAGGTAAAAATCTTGGCGATACAGGTCCAACCTTAGCTATTCAAACTGGCAAAGGCAAAAAAGGTGCATCTACCGTTACTGGCGCAGCAATGAAAGCTGTTGGCCGTAACTTAGCTCGTGCCAAAAATCAGGGGTAATCATGGCTACTAATAAATCAGTAAAACCAACTCCAGCAGGAAAGTATCCTCTTGGTCATGCTAAAGAAGCTAAAGACGCAAGCACTTGGTCATATAAGTTTCCAGAAAGCACTGGCACAGCTAGAGACATTGGTGTTTATGCACAACCTGGGCCAAACACAATGAGCGCAGATATTCAATATGCAACAAACCCAAACAGTATGACGGCTGATGAGTCTACTCCAGGCGGAATGCCAGCACGTAGTGTGAGTATTGGTAATAAAACTCGTGGTCCTAAGACTGACGGTATTACTATGCGTGGTTATGGTGCTGCAACTAAAGGCATCAAATCTAGAGGTCCGATGGCTTAATGGATTACAACGAACTTTTTCAGCAAGTACAAGCGTATACAGAGAATATATTCCCTGATACGTATGTAGAGCTGTCTGGCGGTAATACGAGTACGGTTAATGTAACCACTCAGATTAATACGTTCATTCAGCAAGCGGAGAAGCGCATCTATAATACGGTGCAGATTCCTTCTTTGAGAAAAAACGTTACTGGTAACTGTTCTAGCACTAGCAAATACTTAGCCTGCCCAAATGACTACCTTTCTACCTATTCGTTAGCGGTTATTCAGGCCGATGGTAATTATGAGTACTTGCTAAACAAAGATGTTAACTTTATCCGCCAAGCTTATCCAGATCCAACAGCTACGGGTTTACCCCGATATTACGCTTTGTTTGGCTCTAGATTGAATGATCCAAATGAATTAACATTCATTCTTGGCCCAACACCAGACGCTAGCTATGGCGCTGAGCTGCATTACTTTTATTATCCAGAGTCGATCGTTGATGCTGGTTCTTCATGGCTTGGTGACAACTATAGTCCTGCCTTACTTTATGGCTCTTTAGTTGAAGCCTATACTTATATGAAAGGTGAAACAGACATGTTAGCCACGTATAATAGCAAATACAATGAGGCGCTAGCCCAATTAAAACGTCTTGGAGATGGGCTTGAGCGCCAAGACGCTTATCGTAATGGTCAAGCTCGTGTTCAAGTTACTTAATTTTTAGGAGTCATAAATGGCAATTACCCAAGCAATGTGCGACTCGTTCAAGGTGCAAATCCTTGCCGGTCAACAAAATTTAACATCTGGCGCAACACCCGTATATAAGATTGCTTTGTATACTAGTGCAGCTACCCTATCCAATGCAACAACTGCGTACACGACTTTGAATGAGCAGACTAGTTCAGCTTCAAACTATACCGCTGGTGGTAATACACTAACAGTTAGTCAAAGTCCTACCTCTACAGGTAACGTAGCGTTTATGTCGTTTGCGAATAGCTCATGGACTAATGCGAATATTACGGCTAACGGTGCGTTGATTTATAACAGCACTGCAAATACGGCTGTTGCTGTGTTGGCTTTTGGTGGCGATAAGACTGCTACTAACGGTACATTTAGCGTTATATTCCCAACAGCAGACTCAACCTCAGCTATTATCCGTATAGCATAACAGGAGCTTTAAATGGCTCTTGTATTATTTGATCGGGTGAAAGAAACCAGCAATACTGCTGGTACTGGTACTATTGTTCTTGCAAACGTTGCAGTTGCGGGCTATCAGCTTTTTTCTGCTGTTGTTGCTAATAATAGTACGACTTACTACACTATTGCCGATCAAACTGGAAGTAACTGGGAAGTAGGTATTGGAACTTATTATCTTAATAATGTATCGCTTGCCCGTACAACAATCCTATCTTCTAGTAATGCTGGCTCTTTAACAAACTTTACTAATGTTACACACGATGTGTTTATTACTTACCCTGCTGAAACTTCTGCATTAGGCGGAAGCGGGCAAGCAATTATAGTAAATCAAGCAAACGCTACAGCAAATTACACAATTGCTGCTGGTACTAATGGCTTCTCTGTTGGCCCGATTACACAGTCTAATGGAGTATCAATAACGGTTTCATCAGGTTCTCGCTGGGTGGTTATCTAATGAGCGTAATACAAGCTGGAAACACGACTACTACATCGTTGATTTATACGGGCGATACAACTGGCAATCTAGTCTTTACTACTGGAGGAGCTAACACAACTGCTTTAACCCTTAGCAATACGCAAGCCGCTACTTTTGCGGGAACTTTAACTACAGCTTCTCAAGGCATTGCTTTTGCTTCATTACCAACTGGTTCTATATTGCAAGTAGTTAATCCAGGGCCATTTGTATCAGCATCTACGACCACCTCAACAACTTTACAACTATCAAATGTAACTGCATCTATTACACCTAAATTTTCAACTAGCAAAATATTGGTTCTTGCATCTTGTGCTATTTATATTGCTGAAAATGGTCAAGGTCAAGTTTATTATTATGGTAGATGTTCTTTAGCTAGAGGTTCAACACAGTTAATAGAAGCAAGAATGAACATTAATACTGGGTCTACAGCTATAACTGATGGCGGAGTTAATTTGCCAATAATGTATTTAGATTCTCCAGCAACAACAAGTTCAACAACATACAACATATATATTTCAGCCCTAAACGCTTCTTTTTCTATAGGAATTAATTCAAATGCTCCTTCTACGCTTACTTTAATGGAGATAGCAGCATGAGTTTAACAACAGAACAAACACAAGCTATATTTCAACTATATCCAACAGTAGTAGTGGTTCGTGGCGATGTTGCTTATGATGTTAACGGCAATGAAGTAACTTATGATTTGGTTGCGGTTCAAGCCCAAGCGGATAAAAATTCTTGTAAAACTCAAGCTATTACGATATTAAACGCTACAGACTGGACTTCTATCGCCGATGTTGCAGATCCTACATATACGCCTTATCTAATGAATCAAACAGAATTTAAACAATATAGAGCTGTTGTTCGCAACTATGCTGTTAACCCTGTAGTTGATCCTGTATTTCCTCCTGCGCCAACTGAACAATGGAGTTCTTAATATGACGCTTATTCTTAACGGAACAGATAATGCTGTAGGAAGCCCAGCGGTTCAAGGTGGTACTGGCGGAACCTCAACGGGCGTTTATTATCCATCGGCTAATGCTATTGCTATTTCAACTGGCGGCGTAAATGCGTTAACAATTTCTAGCACACAAGCAGCTACTTTTGCTGGTGGGGTTACTGTTCCTGCGGCTGGTATTACATTCTCTGATAGCACGACTATTACATCCCATGCAAACCCAAACGTAACCGTATACACAAGTAGTTCTGGAAACTATACAACTCCAACAGGCGCTAAGTATTTAGTAGTTGAAATGGCTGGTGGCGGAGGCGGTGGCGGCGGTTCTGGAACAGGAAATCAAACTGGTGGCGGCGCTGGTGGAAGCACCACATTCGGTTCGTCATTTTTAACTTGTACTGGCGGCAGCGCAACTACAAATCCAAATATTGCTTCTGGTGGTGGAACTGGAACAATAGGTGCTGGTGCATCTGGTTTAGCGTTAACTGGTGGAAGTGGGTTTGGTTCTGGAGCAACATCTGTTTCTCAGTCAGGAGGCGCTGGGGGCATGAATCCGTTTGGAGGCGCAGGAACTTGTGCTTATTACAATACTAATGGTGGCGCAGGAACGGCAAATACTGGCGCTGGTGGTGCTGGTGGATCAATGAACTCTGCTGGAACTTATGCTGGTGCAGGCGCAGGCGCTGGTGGTTATCTTAAAGCAATTGTAACTACCCCTTCCTCAACTTATTCTTATGCTGTTGGTGCTGGTGGTACTGCTGGTGGCGCAGGAACAAGCGGGAATACAGGTGGCGCAGGTGCAGCAGGTGTAATTATTGTCACTGCTTATTTCTAGGAATTTATTATGACACAAAGATATGCAATCATTGATGGTATTAACGTCATCAACGTTATTGATTATGACACGCCGCCCTCTAACCCTCCTCCGGGGTTTGATGAACCTATTATTGCCGTTCAAAGCGATACAGCAGGTCCGGGATGGACTTATGTTGATGGGCAATTTATTGCTCCCCCAGTACCGGCCCCAACTCCTGAAGAACTTATTGCTCAATGCAAACAAACAGCAACAGCAACTTTAAATTCAACAGATTGGACATCTATTCCTGATGTGGCTGACCCATTAAAGTCAAACCCATATCTGATAAACCAAGCTGAATTTATTGCCTATAGAAGTATAGTTAGAGGATACGCAGTAAACCCAGTAGTAGATCCAGTATTTCCTACAACACCAACCGAACAATGGAGTTCATAATGTCTTATTACGCACAATGTTTTCCAACCGCAAATGCAAATTCATCAACATTTACCGTAGCTCAAGTATTATCTGCGGACGAATCTTTTGTTGCTGATCTGCCCGGCCTATGGAAACAAACCTCTTACAACACTTACGGCAATGTGCATTACGCACCAAGTCCTCCTGCTGAACCCCGTACTCCTGATGGTGGCATTCCTTTACGGGCTAACTACGCAGGTATTGGATATACATATAACTCATATGATGATGTTTTTTATGCACCCCAGCCTTACCCATCATGGATTTTAAATACTTCCACTTGGCTATGGGAAGCTCCAGTACCTTATCCTACAGATGGTGGTTCTTATTATTGGGATGAAGCAACCCAATCTTGGGTTTTAATGCCTACACCTTGAACATAGATGTCATCCATAAATGCTGTTCTTGATCCACAAGTTGGCTTGCTCGTTACATCGGGCGACAACACATCTACACTTGCGTTTCAAACCAATGGATCTAATGCAGTTGTTATAGGATCAAGTCAAACCATCAACTGCACTGCAAACACAGCAGTTTTATTGCCAGTAGGTACAGAAGCACAAAGACCAGTATCACCAGTCAATGGATCAATTCGGTACAACACAACATCCAGTGGTCTTGAAGTCTACGCCAATAACACTTGGTCATATATTGTTGGGGGTGTCTATACAGCTTCATACTTAATTGTTGCCGGTGGAGGTGGTGGTGGCTCAGTATCAACTGGCGGTGGTAGGGGTATGGGCGGTGGCGGTGCTGGTGGTTTTTTAACTGGAACTACAACATTATCTTCAAAATCAGTTTATACAATTACTGTTGGAGCTGGCGGAACTGGTGGAAATAACGGTGCCGCTGGTAATGGCGGTAATTCTTCAATTACTGGATTAACTATAGCCATAGGTGGTGGAGGTGGTTCTAGTGGGGCTACAGCAACAGTTGGTGGCTCAGGTGGTGGAGGGTATTCTCAAACCTCTCCCGGAGAATCTGGTGCAGCAGGAACATCTGGTCAAGGTAATGCTGGAGGTAGTGGTCTTAGCGCTGGTGGTGATGGTGGTGGGGGCGGTGGTGGAGGTGCTTCTGCCGTTGGTGGAAACGGTACAACATCACCTTCTGCAGCGGGTAATGGTGGAGCTGGCAATGCTTCATCAATTACAGGAACATCTGTAACCTATGCAGGCGGTGGCGGCGGTGGCTCTGGAGCAACTACTGGTGGTGGCACAGGAGGCTCAGGTGGCGGCGGTACAGGAGCAAATACTACGTCAAAAAATGGAACGGCTGGTACAACAAATCTTGGCGGTGGCGGCGGTGGCGCATCTTCAATTAGTAATGCGCCCGGAACAGGTGGTGCTGGTGGCTCAGGGGTTGTTATTTTGTCTATACCTACTGCAAGTTACACAGGAACTGTAACAGGAACTCCAACAGTAACGACATCTGGATCTAACACTATTGTGAAGTATACGCAGTCTGGAACATACACAGCATGACGACTAATATTAATTTCTCTTCTTCTGGAATGACGGAATCTGTTGATAAATCTGGATCTTTAGCTATTCAAACTGCTAACACAACAGCAATTTTATGCAACATTACATCTAATATTGTTTCATTTCCAACAACTGGATATTTAACTTTACCATCTGGAACCACTGCACAAAGACCCAGTTCTCCAGTTAATGGCATGATGAGATATAACACTACTTTATCTAAGGTAGAAGGTTATGCTAACAACTCTTGGGGTGTTTTCTAATGACTGCCATTATTAACGCCAACAACTCTGGAATCACCCAAACGGTTGACTTAACCGCTTCAGTTGCATTCCAAACCGCAAATACTAATGCTTTGTTAATAGACAGTACGCAAAATATTAACTGTGCATCAACCGCTGCGCTTATCGTACCAGCAGGAACAACAGCAAATAGACCAACTGCATCGTCAGGGATGTTGCGATACAACACATCTAATAGTGTGTTTGAAGCTTATTCAACTGGGAACTGGTCTAGTTTGACTCAAACATTTTTACCGGTAAATAGTGTTGCTCCTGTTATCTCAGGCACCGTTACTGTAGGACAAACCCTATCATCAACTACTGGTACTTGGTCAAATACTCCAACCAGCTATGGTTATCAATGGCGAGCTAATACAACCAATATTACTAACGCAACATCCAGTACGTTTGTCTTAACATCCACTCAAAACGGCGCAAACATGACCTGTAATGTAACTGCTATAAATGCAGCGGGTACAGCAAATGCCATAACATCTAATTCACTTGGTCCAGTTGTTAGTCAGTACACAGCAAACTTTTTAGTAATTGCTGGCGGTGGTGGCGGCGGTGGCGCTGGTGCGCCTTCGGGTCGTGGTGCTGGCGGTGGTGGTGCCGGTGGATATAGAACATCTGCAGGAACATCTGGTGGAGGTGCTGGTGCCGAAAGTTCCTTAACTCTAACTGCTGGAACAGTTTATACAATTACAGTAGGTGCTGGTGGTTCTGGTGGTACTGGACAGGGAAATAAAGGATCAGACGGAGGAACTTCAGTATTTAGCAGTATTTCATCAACTGGCGGTGGTGGTGGTGGTACCGCAGCATCACCTAGTGCAACTGTAGGAAATTCTGGTGGTAGCGGTGGTGGTACTGCTGATGCTGTAGATACGACTCGTAGCGGTGGCGCTGGAACAGCTAACCAAGGTTATGCTGGCGGTCAAAACACAGGCAATGCGTCTGAGGGAACAAATGGTTCTGGTGGTGGTGGAGCCGGTAGCCAAGGAACAGCAAACGCTGGAACTGGTAACGACAATACCCATCCTGCTGGCGGTAATGGTGTAGCATCTTCTATTACTGGAAGTTCTGTAACTCGTGGCTCTGGTGGTTCTGGCGGCGGTGCTAACGATTCGCAAAATGGTTCTAACGGAACAGTAAACTATGGTAACGCTGGCGGTGGTGGTTCTGGAACAGGTGGCTCAACTGCCATTGCTGGTGGTAACGGCGGCTCTGGTGTTGTTATTGTTTCCATCCCAACGGCAAGTTACTCAGGCACTACAACAGGATCTCCAACCGTTACAACAAACGGATCAAATACAATCTTAACTTATAACGCCTCTGGCACCTACACGGCCTAATTATGTTCGGATTCGTACCTTTCGCTTCGGCCCCCTTTGCAGATACTGGTGCAGGTTCTGTTTCAGTAAATGTTAATGTTACTGGCGTTCAGGCGGTTGGCTATCTAGGCACTGCTAATGCTACTGGCGCAGCCAATGCTTATGTAACTGGCGTTCAAGCAGTTGGGCAAACCGGGACTTTAACAGTTAAAGAAGGTGTTGGTGTTCTTTTAACTGGTGTTCAAGCTGTTGGTCAGGTAGATACTGTTACAACCGCTGCTTCAGCAAATGTATTCTTAACTGGGGTTCAGGCAGTTGGATATTTAGGTACTGCAAGCGTTACAGGTACTGCGGTAGTTAATTTAACGGGCGTTCAAGCGGTAGGATATGTAGGCACTGTAACCACTCAAGCTGGCGCAGTAGTAAATCTTACTGGCGTACAGGGCGTAGGACAAGTTGGTACTGCCACAACTACCGCAGGTGCAACAGTAAATCTTACTGGGGTTCAAGCCCCAGCACAAGTAGGTACCGTAACGGTTAAACAAGGCTCTGGGGTCAATGTAACAGGCGTACAAGCCGTAGGGCAAACTGGAACTACTAGCGTCACAGGAGATGCCGTAGTCAATGTAACAGGCGTTGTAGGGGTTACTCAACTAGGAACGGCTTCTGCTACTGCGGGGGCAAATGTCTACCTAACAGGCGTTCAGGCTGTAGGAAAGGTTGGCACGGTAACCACCGCAGCAAATGCTAATGTCTACCTAACAGGCGTTCAGGCTCAAGGACAGGTTGGGTCAGTTAGTACTACAGCAAGCGCAGCAATCTATTTAACGGGCGCTCAAGGCATAGGACAGATTGGGCAAGTAACTGTTAGATTAACCCAAAATATCCGTGTTACAGGTGTTGAGGCCATTGGATATATAGGTACAGTAACAACTGTAGCCAATGCTAATATCTACTTAACAGGCGTTCAAGCACGAGGTATAATCGGGCAAGTACTAGTTTGGGGTCAGATTCCAGATGTGCCTGACCCTGGCTGGACAGATATAGACGATGATTCAGGATCTGGTTGGAGTCAAATTGATGACTTAGAAACCACAAATTGGGAACTTATAGCAGCATAAAGGAAAATAAATGCCATCAACCTATTCAACATCGCTCGGATTAGAGCTTATCGGTAACGGTGAACAAGCCGGTACATGGGGTACAACCACCAATAACAACCTTGGAACCTTATTAGAGGCTGCTATTGCTGGCGTTGAGTCAATTACCTTAACTGGAGGTAACTATACTTTAACTGACTATAACGGACTTCCAGATCAAGCTCGTAGCGCTGTATTAGTTTTTGGGGGTTTATTAGCTGCCCCGTGCAATGTTATTGCTCCAGCAGTAGAAAAGACCTATATTGTTCGTAACTTTTCAAATGCTACAGTAACAATTAAAACTGCTTCTGGAAACGGCGTTGCTATTGCAAATGCTGCAAGCGAAGTAATCTTCTGTAATGGAACCGATTTTTTTAGCGCTACACAGTTTAACTATATTGATGGTGACTTAACTGTTACTGGTAATGCTTCTGTAGGAAAAAACTTAGTAGTGTTAAAAAATGCTTCTTTCAGCGAAAACATATACGCCAACTCAAGTACTCGGCAAATCTTTTTACCAACTGGAAACACCGCATCTCGTGCTGCTACAGGACAAAATGGATTATTGCGTTACAACAGTGAATCTCAAATATATGAAGGCTATGCAAATGGCGTATGGTTACGCTTTATAACGGCTCCTCAAGGCCAATACACAATTGAATTTCTTGTTGTTGGCGGTGGTGGCGGTGGCGGTCAAGCTGGTAATCCACAGGCTGGTGGAGGTGGTGGCGGTGGTTTAACTGCTGGATCATTTACTGCTTCTCCAGCCGGTGTATATACAGCAACTGTTGGTGCTGGTGGTGTTACAAGTGGCACAGGTACATCTTCTTCATTGGTTGGTCAAGGAACTGGATTAGGTGGTGGTGCCGGCGGTAACTCGGAAGCAAACGGAGGCACTGGTGCATCAGGCGGTGGCGGTGGCGCACGGGCCAATGGCGGATCTGGTACGTCTGGTCAAGGTAATAATGGTGGTAACGGTAACTTTGACGGTGGCGGTGGCGGTGGTGGTAATTCTGGATTAGGTGGTAGTGCTACTGGAGTTGCAGAAGAGGCCACTGGTGGAGCTGGTGGAGCTGGTACATATAACAGTACATCAGGCGCATCTGTAGCCTATGGTGGTGGCGGAGGTGGCGGATCTGGTACTGCTGGCACTGGCGGAGTTGGTGGCGGAGGTAGTGGAGGTGGTATTAGAGTTGGAGCGCATCCGGTTGCTGGAGGTGCAAACTTAGGGGGCGGTGGCGGTGGTGGAGTTATAGGTGACTCCGGTGGTGTTGGTGCTAATGGTGGTACTGGTGTAGTTATTCTAAAGATTCCAACAGTTAACTATTCTGGAACTGTAACCGGAAGCCCAGCCGTTACAAGCGGCGGTTCTTATACCTATGTAAAATTTACTGGATCTGGAACTTACACAGCATGATTATAGAAACTCAAGCCCAAGATATTCCCGGCAAAGATGCGGATTGCGCAACTAAAATAGAAATCCTTTGCCCAAACTGCAATCGAGATGTAGATGAAGCCGAATTGGTGGCACTAGTATGCAATGATTGTGGTGCCGATTTATCTAACCCTGAACAACATGTAGCAGTTGCAGTTACTTCCGTGCCTGTTATTGGCATTACTTGGTAGCATGAAACGCAGCGTTAAGGGTGCGATGCACTCAAAGACCATGTGGTTTTCTCTTGCGTTAATGGTGGTTGGCGCTGTATATGAGAACTTTTCTTATTTACAGAACATTATTGACCCCAAGTACTATGGCATTATTTTAATGTCTGTTGGAGTTGTTTGTGCAATTTTGCGGTTTTATACAACCTTACCTTTGGACGAAAAATGAACTATTTAATTTACGCCTTAGTGTTAGTACCTATTAACTTAATTGGTACGGTTTTAACTTTCCCTTTAGCATTCATTATCGGCATTATGTATTCAACCCAAATTGGTTGGTGCAACAATGCTACGGTCTGGCAATCAGGCCCACGCCTATTCTCTTTCTTGTCATGGTTCCAAACGCCCGATAATAGCTTAGACGGTGATCAAACCTTTAGGGCAGAACATAACCCTTGCTGGTGGTCAAAAGTTCAATGGCTGTGGCGTAATCCGTTTTACGGCTTTGATGTCAAGTTTATTGATGGATCTTCTGGTATGAGCTATCAGGGCGATATTAACTGCAACGAAACCCACGAAGGCACTATCCGTGTAGAAGGTCATAATTTATGGCAGTACAACTCATACCATTATGTTTTTGGCAAGATGATGATTTTAAACTTTGGGCATAACATCCGTGCCTTAGTTGATCCTGCTTTTATTACTCCAGACCAATGGCACGACAATACAGCGCTGATTAAGAACTTTCCAGCTACTTTTGCATTCACTATTAGGTTTGTCTAATGTTCGGACTAACGATACCAATTCAGTTTTACATATACGCTGCGCTGGCTTTGGCTGCAATTGGCGGTATTGGCTACGGTAAGTACGAGTCTGTTAAGTACGATGCCTATGTATCCAAGGTTGAACTAGCTGCTAAAGAGCAGGAAATGATTAACAAATCAAAGGCTAAAGAAGCCGCTCAAGTTAATGAAAAGGTAAAAAATGACTATGAAAATCGTATCGCTCTTATTAAGCGTACTTATGGTGGGATGCGCCTCTCCAGTACCAATCAAACAGGCACAATTTCCGCTGCCACCAACCCAACTGATGGCACCCCCGCCGACCCTAAATTTATTGAAAAATGTGCAATAACTACGCAACAGTTGGTATCGCTACAAGGATGGCTTAGCGAGCAGATAGGCATTTTTAATGCAAAGTAATTTCCATAGGTCTTTGCTCCTGTTGTTACAGCATGAAGGTGGCTACAGTAATCACAGCCAAGATCCAGGAGGCATGACAAATCTTGGTGTAACTGCTAAAGTATGGGAGAGTTGGGTTGGACATCCTGTTGATGAGAAGCAGATGCGGACGCTAACTCCAGATGATGTTGCACCTTTATATAAAAGGAAGTACTGGGATGCTTGCAGAGCTGATGAGCTTGTATCTGGTCTTGATTACGCTGTTTTTGACTGCGCTGTTAATTCCGGGGTCGGGCGTTCTGTTAAATTGTTGCAGGGTTGTGTTGGGGTTACTGCTGACGGTGGTATTGGCCCGACTACTATGGCTGCCGTAAAGCAAGTTGCAACGACTGGTCTTATAGAAGACTTCTGTGATGCTCGGCTTAACTTCTTGCGGACATTAAGTACTTGGCCTACTTTTGGTAGGGGTTGGGAAAAACGAGTCAATGAAGTAAAAGAAGAATCACTGAAGATGGAAGCTTAATATGCCGTTACAAAAGATACAGTTAAGACCAGGATTAAACCGAGAAGGTACGGACTACTCTAACGAAGGTGGTTACTTTGACGGTGATAAGATTCGTTTTCGTTCTGGTTTTCCAGAGAAGATTGGCGGCTGGCTGCGTTTAAGCGCAAATAAATTCTTAGGTGTTGCTCGTTCTATTTGGAATTGGGCTACTTTAGTTGGATACAACTACCTTGGTATTGGCACAAATCTTAAGTTTTATATTGAATCTGGTGGGTACTATTATGATATTACTCCTATTGTTGATAGAGCAACCTATAACAATACGATCTCTACTGGATTTACAACATTAGTATCTAATGTCACAATCAATACAACTACAATCTCGTTAACAAATGCCGCTTATTTTGCGCCACAAGCAGGTGTAATGAAGATTGATAGTGAGCAGATTTATTACAACAGCATTACATCAAATGTAGCTGTTAATTGTATTCGTGGTTTTAACAACACAAATGCTGCTACGCATACTGCTGGCGCTAACATAGCAAGCGGATATTTTCAGTTTTTTGATGCTAATAATATCTCTAACTCTAGAGACTTTTTAATTTTATCTAACTGCACAGCAGTTGGTGGTTTAACGGCAAATGTCCTTAACCAAGAACATCAGGTATTTGAATATAATTCAAGCTATTGGTATGCACCAGCTTTAACTACTGCAGACAATAATTTAAGTAATATTACTTTTACTACATCTAAAGTAAACGGCGGTGGCGGTAACAACATTACTGTGGAATACTTAGTTCCAGTTGGTTTGGATGTATTTACATTAGGCAACGGCTGGGGCGCTGCTCCTTGGGGTTTCTACGGATGGGGCAATGCTGCGCCTCAAACAGTAGGTTCTCAATTACGCCTGTGGTCTGCAGATAACTATGGCGAAGATTTAATCTTTGCGCCTCGTGGCGGACAAATATATTATTGGGATGCTGCTTTAGGTACACAGTTTAGAGGTCAAAAACTATCGGCTCTAGCTAATGTAGCGGTAGCTACTAGTGGGCAGTGGGTTCCAAATGTAACAAACGAAGTTGTGGCTTCTGATATTCAGCGGTTTGTTATCGCTATGGGTGCTAATTCTTATGCTGTTGGAGAGCCATTAACTCCATTTGATCCTATGCTGGTGCGTTGGTCTGACCAAGAAGACCCATATCAATGGGTTCCTGAAATCACTAATCAGGCAGGCGAATTCCGCCTATCTCATGGTTCTTATATTGTTACCTCAATTAATACTCGTCAAGAGATTTTGGTATATACAGATTCAACCCTGTATTCTATGCAGTATCTTGGGCCTCCCTATGTTTGGGGATTTACTGTATTAATGGATAACATTTCTATTATGGGTCCAAACGCAGTAATTACTGTAAACAACGTTACTTACTGGATGGGTACAGATAAGTTCTACATGTATTCTGGTCGTGTAGAAACGCTTCCTTCTGCACTGCGTCAATATGTATTTTCCGACATTAACAAAGACCAATCTTGGCAGGTAACTTGTGGAACCAATGAAGGGTTTAATGAAATTTGGTGGTTCTATTGCTCAGTAAACAGCACGGTTGTTGACAAGTATGTTGTCTATAACTACTTAGATCGTGTGTGGTATTACGGTTCTTTAAATCGCACTTCATGGTTAGACTCTGGTATTAGAATAAATCCTATGGGTGCATTTATTAATGGTGCTGATGACCTTGGAAATCCAACAGGAACTATTGTGTATCATGAACTTGGCAGCGATGATGGGTCTACTGCAACCACTTTGCCAATAGTATCTTATGTCCAGTCTTCTGACTTTGACATTGGAGATGGTCATAACTTTGGCTATGTCTGGAGAATGTTGCCCGATATTAACTTTAACGGGTCAAATGTTAACCAGCCTAGCGTTACGATGCAATTGCGTCCACGCCAAAACAGCGGTACAAACTATGGCTCGGCAGATTTAAACCCCGTCCAAAGCGCCAACAATTTTACTAATGTTCCTGAATATACGGTTCAAGAGTTTACAGGACAAGTATATACCCGTCTTCGTGGTCGCCAAATGGCTATGAGAGTCTACTCTGATGGGTTAGGAGTGTCTTGGCAGATGGGTACCCCACGCATTGATATTAAACCGGATGGACGACGTTAATGCCAGTTGATTTAAAATCAGGGGCATTAATACCGCCAAAAGCACCGAACTTACCTATCGGTCCGGTAGACTATTCCCAGCAATATCAAGATCAATTTACGAACGTATTACGCCTATACTTTAACCAGCTTGATAACTTTGCATCAGGGGTTGGTGGCACAAATGGTGGTTCATATTTAAGGTTTCCGTTTATTGCGGCACAAGATACCACCGCACAATACGCAACTGCTAACAATACAGCAACAATAGTGTTGTGGAACACTTTAAGCAATGGCTCTGGCTTTACATTAAACGCTAATAGCACGGCAACTGCAGAGGTTTCTGGCATATATAAGATTACCTATAGCCTTCAATTTGCTAACAATGATAATGCCCAGCATGATTCTGTTGTTTGGTTAAGAACGAATGGATCAGATATAGCTAGTTCATCTACTATTTTTAGTTTGCCAGCTCGTAAAAGCGTTGGTGTTCCGGCATATATTTGTGGCTATTCAGAGGTAGTATTTCCGTTACATGCTGGGGATAATGTTGGGCTTTGGTGGGGTACGGATCAGGCGGCTAACGCTACTACAAGAGTTGGCAACTATATTTTCTACCAAGCAGCCCAAACAACCCCTATGGCATACCCCGCAGTTCCCTCAGCTATTGGTTCTATAACCTTTGTATCAGCGCTAACAACATGATAAACTCTACTAAATTCGTCCTTAAAGGCTATATATGGGCATAGAATCGCTCCTTCAACAGAATACCCCAAATACTAATTCAACTGGAATTGGCGATTCAGGACGGTTTAACTTTATGGATAAGGGTATGTACCCTATGAGTCAGATTGACCGTAGTTACTATGCTACCCCATCACAACTACCATTAGCCGCCCAAACTGCTACTGCTGACTATGACCCATCTACCAACCCTTTGACTGGTGAACCTACATCTCGTTTTGCAAGGGGCGGTATTGCTGCACTGCGGTTTGCTGGTGAAGACGGTAGCCAAGTAGAAGAACAGCCATCATGGGATCCAGAGTCTGGACAAGTAAAGCTACAAACAATTCCAAAGCAAGGTGACCGAGACGGGGAAGCACAAGTTACTGATTACAAAATCCCTAAAGATCAAATTAGGGATTTTGCTTCGTTTAACGATCCGGAGACTGGTAAGTTTTCTGGGGCTGCCTATACCATGAAGGACGGTTCTACCTTAGGCGTTGATAAATACGGCATTGTTCAACAAGCTACCCCCAGCAGAAATGATTACAAGTTAAATGAGCAAGGCTATTATCAGCCAGTAGGTGCAAACCTTACTTGGGATGGCGGACTTAACCAGCTAACCAAAAAAATTGGTGGAGTTGATGTGCTGGTACCTGGACAATTCCACAAAGGTGGATATCAGGATGACAAAGGTAACCTGCGTGTAGATGAAAACGGCGTTCCAATTCCCTTGCTTCCAAATTATTTAGATAGTGGCATGGGTAAAAGTGGATTAGCTGATGCTGCTCCTTATATTACCGCCGCAATGATGGCTGCCGCAACGATGGGTGCCTCTGCCCCTGCTAGTGCAGCAATGCTTGGTGGAGAAGCTGCATTTGCTGGTATGGTTCCAGCGTCTGAAACATTACTTGGATCTATGGGATATCTTGCTCCTGCTGCAACAAGCGCTTCCGCATTTACACCCGCAGAAATTCTTGGTGGAGCTGGCGGAACATATGCGCCAACTGCTGGTAGTGGCGCTAGTTTTATGTTGCCAGAAGCAGCCTCATCAATAGCTCCAACAGTAGCCAATGTTGCACCAGGAACTGCCGATACACTCTTAAATACAACAGCATACCAATCAACCGTTCCGCAAATGGTAGGAGATGCTACAAGCATTGCCCCTCAGATGGGTCCTACTTATGCAGAATTAGGTTATCAAGGTGCTGGAGCCAAATCAACTGCAGATGCAATTGCCGCAGCAGATGCCGCATCTAAAGCCGCCTCTCTTAATACCGCTGGTATGAATACATATCAAAAGCTAATGGCTGGTTCGTTGGCAATGAAAGCTTTGGGTGGCTCAGGAGGTAGCGCTGGAGGTGGAGGTAGTGGCTCTGTACCATATAGCACTACAACGACTACATCAGTGCCTCAACAACAGTACCCCCAACAAAATTATCCTCAGCAACAACAGCTTGTTATGTCGCCTTATATGACACCAATGAATACTAGCGGTGCAATGTATAACCCACTGATATATAGCTATAATACTCGTCGTGCAGCTCAGGGCGGTGTGATGTATGGAAATGGTGGCGGAATATCTACGCTTGGTTCATACTCTGATGGTGGGCGTCTATTAAAAGGTCCAGGCGATGGCATGTCAGACAACATCCCAGCCAAAATAGGACAACATCAGCCAGCAGCTTTGGCGGATGGAGAATTCGTGGTTCCAGCAGATGTAGTGAGTCATTTAGGTAATGGCTCTACAGACGCTGGTGCTAAACAGTTGTACAAAATGATGGATCAGATTCGTCAAGCCCGTACTGGCAGAAAAAGTCAGGGCAAGAAAATCAATCCAAATAAATTTTTACCAAAGGAATAAATTATGGGTTTGTTAGACGGAATATTTGGCTCAAGTGATTTGCCATCAAGCCCTACATCTCAAGGCACACAGACTACTGCGCAGACTTCTACGCCGACTATTCAGCCGTGGGCGCAACCATACATCAGCAACTATCTAAATGCTACTCAGAACCTTATTGCTAATCAGCAGACTCCAGCGCTATTAAATTCTTCTTATATAGATGCGGCTAACTTAAAGCTTCCTGGTGGATTTGCTTCTGGTTCGGCTTTAGCACAAGCTGGTGGACAAGGATCTTTAAGTACAGCTCCTATTGCCTTACAGTATGGTCAGCGTGGCGCCCAATATGGTGAGCAAGGAACTAAGTACGGTGAAGCTGGTGCCGCTATGGGTACTGCTGCTAGCCGTGTTGGTGACATCTATGCACAAAATGCTACTAGTCCATCGACTATGCAAGCGTACATGTCTCCTTATCAGCAGAATGTAACAGACTGGACTAAAGAACAAGCCATTCGTGACTATCAAATTCAAGCTCCGCAGATGGCTGCTCAAGCCGTTGGGTCTGGAGCATTTGGCGGTAATCGTTTGACATTGCAGCAGTCAGAAGCTAATCGTGGTTTGCAAAATCGCTTAGCTGGTATTGAAGCAACGGGTCAACAAGCAGCTTTTGAAAAAGCTCAACAAGCTCAACAGTTTGGCGCTCAGCTTGGATTGCAAGGTCTACAAGCTGGTATGCAAGGGCAGCAAGTTGGCTTAGCTGGTCTTGGCACCGCAATGCAAGGTGAGCAAGTTGGATTACAAGGCGTTAGTGG
>Ga0114974_10001198_pt1 | contig 20565 bp, 19 predicted proteins | sample S_130206_EF_Meta_FD_87318 | JGI IMG/M metagenome (GOLD analysis project Ga0114974, IMG submission 87318) | Freshwater microbial communities from Lake Simoncouche, Canada to study carbon cycling - S_130206_EF_MetaG | ecosystem: Environmental > Aquatic > Freshwater > Lake | place: Lake... | reverse complement strand
TCCATGCGCGCATATCTTCATCAATTAGAAATGTGATATTGAACGTATCATAGATCATCTTTTCGCCTGGAACAAATAGATCTATAAATGGCGTAGGAAATGGAACTTCAGTCAAAGAAACTCCAGGAACATTTGCTGCTTGACAGAAATAAGTTGCACCTGGTAATCTGTCAAAGGTGACACGATACTTGGTAGTTTGTAATAGGTCGGTATTAGTTGGTGTGCGCTGTAGAACTGTCATTTAAATTCCTCGCCTGATACACCTATTTAGTAGACAATAAAAAAGGGGGACTTTTTCAAGTCCCCCTCAAGTGGTTGCCTTACGGCAATCTTCTTATACAACAGATATATTACTGAGCAATGTTCAACACTGCGAACTTGCGGTAGTATACGTTGCCACCATCGACTAGTGCGCCAGTACCAACCGCGCTGCCTGTTGCGAAAGGATTTGCAACTAGACCGTAACGGGTCTTGAAGCCAATCTTTGGCTGGTAGGAAGCTGGATCGATTGCACGAACCATCTGTAGAGGAACATAAGGACAGTAGAAGAGACCAGCATCATAAGGATTTGCACCCTTATAGCCGACAACAACATAGTCCGAACCTGTTACAGAATATGGATCAACATAGACCTTGATGCGTCCGAATAGTGTACCAGCGAAGCTGTTACCCGTATCGTCAACAGTTAGGTTTGTTTGACCAGCTAGTGCTGAGTTATAGTCAAGTAGACCAGTCATTGCTAGAGCAGATGCCACGTCTGTTGAGACGATTAGCAGATTACCCTTGCCGCGACGAGTGTCCTTGGCGATCTTATTAGCTGCACGCTCTACTGCGAACAGTAGGCTCTTGTACTTTTCTACCTGCCAGCGACCGCTTGTATCGGTTGAAGCATTTAGGTTGAATACAGGATTTGATAGAGCAGTGATACCGACGTTAGCAGTAGCATAGACCGTACGAACAACTTCGCGGTTGATTTCAGCAAGAATTTCAGTTGACAGAATATTTGTCAACTCAGCTTCTGCGTCTAGACCGTGAATTGCCTTAAGATCTTGTGCAAGTTCTAGCGTGTATGAAGCCTGTAGACCGCGTGTCTTTGCCGTTACAGCAACACGATCGATCTCAAAGCCCATATTGCCAAATGCAACACCGAGACCTAGTTCTTCGCCGCCAGCCGTTGACATACCCGTACCTGTGTTAGCAAGTATAACGTTAGCAATGTTTGTCATGTTCAACGTTGCGAGTCCTGCGGCACCAGCATTACCCGAGTGAGCTGTGTTGGCTTCGACATACAGAGCCTCACCGCCAAGTGCGGTATTGGATGAGTAAACGGAGCGCATTGCGAAAATCAAACCAGTTGGGCCAGTCATTGGCTGAACGCCGCAGATGTCATAAGCCATTAGGTTTGGTAGAGCACGACGAACCAGTCCGATTAGGATTGGGTCGAAGCCAGCTACTGCTGCACCAGTTGCAGCTGATAGTCCGCCGATGCCTGAACCCATTGAGGTAGCAGGAGCATTGCCTGTTTCCCATAGGTTTTGCATTCCACGAGCGTCTTCCATAAGGGCACGCTCTTGATTTTCCAGAACAAGTGCAGTAACTGCACGCTTGTATTGATCGGTGATCTTTGGGAGTTCTGGGTGATCAAGAACTGGAGCCCACTTCTTTGCATGTGTTTCGTTAATATACATGATAGTGTCCTTCAGTTAAATTAGGCTTTTGGAGCCGTTTTTGTTAGAGAATTTACATAATGTGCCATAATACCAGATGCTTGTACTACTTCTTCAGGCGCTTCATCTGCTGCAGCTTCTTGAATTGCCTTTACCTCACTTTTCACTTGTACTTTCGATGGGAAGTAGTTCTCGCGAATTACTGCGAGCTTATGATCAAAATCACCCTCTGTGGTGAACTCCACGCTCTCTGCGAGCGATTTCATTTTGCCGATCTGTACTTCGGTTAGACCTTCACAGACCTTGCGAATTGCTTCGTCTTTCTTAACAGCATTTAGTTCTTCTGATAGAGCAGCTGTTTCTGCGGCTGCAGCTTCAGCGGCTTCTTCTAGTTCAACAACACGTGCTGCTAGTTCTTCAGCAACGTCGAGTTTCTCGTCTGGAATCTCAACATAATGCTCAACAAATAGATTCTTTAGACCATTGATGAAGTCTTCCGTCAATTCTGCACGGAGACCTGATTCAATTGCAATAGCGTTTTCTGTCATCCATTCTTCAACAACATAGTTGAGATATGCATCGACTTGCTCTGACATTTCTGTCTTAATTTCAGAAACGGCTTCTGATAGAAGTTCGTCGTTATCAGCTAGAACACCTTCTAGAATTGATTCTACGCGAGATGTTACGGCTGATTCGAAGATCAACGTAGCCTTGACACGGAAGTCTTCTGATAGTGATTCGCCATTGAATAGCGCATCAACATCTTCCTTCATCGTGCCCTTGTGCTTACGAACCATTTCCTTCATCATTTCTTTCTTAGCTTCAAGAATGTCTTCTTCGGAAAGATCGTCGACTTCTTCAGTAGTAAGTTTAGTAGGTTTAGTAGTAAGTTTATGAGTTGTAAGAATTGCTTTCAACGCAGAAGCATGAGTTGGATGAACAGTAATTTTGTCGTCCCCCTCAGGATCATGATGAACTGCAATATGCCCCTCACCAGGAGTATCTGAAATTGAGCCAATTGGTCTGTTTCTATGGTACACAGTATGTTGTTTTGAGGCATAATCGTCGTCTGGCGTCTCTTCTTCTTCAACTCTAACGCCAGCAGGCAATGCGATTTTAGCTTCATCCACCTGTTCGACTTCTTCTCTTACTCGTGATGATCTTACTGGTGATGATCTTACTGGTGATGATTTATCTATTGTATGACCGTCTGGAATAGTTTTTCCTGGTTTTAATCCTAACTCTGGTCTAGAGGGTATGAAACCTCTAGTAGATGAATGCACACCAACAATTCTTCCATCGGGATCTTTAACATTATACATCGGTGCAACTTCTTCACCGAGGCTTGGGTTTAGAGTAGCGTCCATGGCTGCTGGTTTAGCAAGACCTTGTGACTTAACAGAGCCAATTTTCTTTTCTGGACTCTCTGTGTTTGATTGACCTGGCTTTGGAGCCTCAGCCGTAGGTGGCTCATTAACTGTGCCGCCTGGATTGTCGTGTGTTGCACCGCCAAGGTCATTAACCTCATCTGGTAGTACGTTCATTTGTTCCTTGCCTGCATTCATTGATGCCTTTAGAATTTCAGCAGCGGATTCTGATAATGTCTTTGCCATTTGTTTTAACTCCTGAAGAAGTAAATATATTTATAAAAATTAAAGTTTTGACAAGAAGTTTTCAAAGATTTTTAATGAAACTTCGTCAATCTGTTTTTGCTTTGCGCCTTTGATTTGTTCATAATAAGCATTGATGTTGATTTCTTTCACCTTGCCATTATCCCAAACCCACTCTTTGCCTTCCATAATACCTTGAACGAAAGCACCTGGTGCGGATGGATCCGCTACAATATCAGCCGCTGTGGCCAGATAATAGTCATCTTGAACCATGTTAACACCATTCACTTCTTTAAGTGAACCCATGCCACGTGATGATACACCTAGAGTTGCGCCACCTTCCATAAGGCTCTTGGCAATTTTACCCATAGGTGTTTCAAGAATTTTTGCTTTACCGATCCACTGATTACCTTCTTGCTTTAGTGAGGTGATCAGATGGGAAACTCGGTCTAGATTAATTGATGGAGAATCTGGATGACCCAGTTCACCGAATGCTCTGTTCTTAGTTACATACTCCTCGTTGTAACGATCTACTTCTTTTGCAAGAGTAGACGTTCCGTACATACGATTGTTGCGGTTCTTAACTTCCGCGACTAGGAATGGTCCATGAATGTAAAGAGTCTTTACACCGTTTTTTTCTTCGGTGAACATCTTTACTGTTTCAATTGTTTCGGTGATTAACTTCATCTTTATATCCCCAGTGTTGAGCGTTTTCTTAATGAACGCTTTCTTTTAATCAACGCACGAGCCATCTTTGCTCTGCGCTTCATTTTACCTTTACGTTGGCTAATACGACGACGCAGTCTTTCAGCTGCTGTCATGCGCGTTAGTTTGCCACCACGAATCGTATAGCCTTTTACTGCAGAAACAACTTTGCGACGTTGAACCTTACCACCACGCACTCGTGCTTTGATAAGTTTCTTACGTCCCATTTTCTGGACGTTTGCTTCTAAAATAATTTCTCTTACGATTTGTGAAACAATGCTCATTTATCGTTGATCTTGAATGTTTTTTTGCTTGAGTGCAAAGTCAGCAACTTTTTTAAACTGTTTTGGACTATGAGCAACCATTCTTGCAACTTTTGCTTTATTCTCATCATTTAATGCATTGTGCAATTGATGAATAGCAGAAGCTGTAAAGGGATTAACCTCCATTGAAGATCCATTCTTAAACTTTACTTTGGAATGCGTTTTAGAATTAGCAATTTGCTTGAGTTGATCAATGTTTTCTAGAACAATCTCAACGTCTTCCTTTTGCATACCAGGAACTACTGTTTTGGCTGAAGTGCCATTAGGTGTGTATGGAATAGTAAAGGTTAAACCAAGTTGCTTATTAGTATACAGAGCAACACGGCGACCATCAGGGAAAATACGAATAGCCTGACGACGCAGCACCATCATTGCTGGTGGATTTTGTTCGTCTTTAAATACTTCTGTGAGTGATTCTGTTTCTTGTTCTGTATCAGTAATTTCATAACTATTATTCATCGGACGCTTTGATTGTTTTAACTTCTGCAGCGTGGCTCTAAATTGCGACATAGGCACACCAGCGTTTAAAATATCTGTTGGAACAGCAGAGCCAAGAGCAGAATACTGCTGGCGTGCATTTGGTGCAACTTTATTTAACACTTGTGAATAAGAAGCATTTGGATTCTTAGCAGCAGCTGCGATAAATGCTTTATGACCAGCAAGCGCAGCAGTAACGTTAAGGTCTCTCAACCCCAACGTCGATTTAGCTACACTAATCTTTGCTCTGATATCTCTATCAGAAGCAGGATTATTCTGCTGTGGTTTCTTCGTCATCGGCGATTTCGTCGCTGGTGTCATCGTCGGCGTCGCTTCCGTCAAATTCGATTTCAGTTGTTTCAACTTCATTCGTTTCTTCTGTTTCTGGTGTTAATAGAGTAGATGCAATTTCAACTTTTCGTACTTCAATTGCATCAGATACTTTCGTTGCTAATGCCGCATTAAATGCAGCCATGAATGATTCTTGATCATTTCCCAATGCAGCATTAACCATGTCTAAACTAGATTCCATAATTATCTCCAATTATTTAGTAATTTCTGACTTAAATGCTTGATCCATAGCTGATTGTGGAGCAGCAGTTTTATCGCCCAAACCACCAGGAACCTGTTCTGGTTCTGGATTTTCTGCTTGCTCTTCAGCCATTTCAACATCCATTCGCTCAATGCCTTCTTCATCAAAGTGAAGGACATGTTTCTTGACCCAACCCTTGGAGAAGTATGTTCCAACGTATGGATCGATCTGTTGCATAAGCTGAAGGCGAGAAGCCATTAGTTCGGCTTCCTTCATCTCAGTGAAGTTGTTATCCTTCAGGAAGTCGTAGTGAATTTTTTCCTTTAGAACATCCCACTCATCAACTGAGCAAATACCCTTTAGAGCCAGCTGACGCTTCATTAGTTCATCAAACAATAGACTGAACTTCGCTCGCAGACGCTCAATAAACTTGTTAAATTTTAATTCATCGCGAGTAATTTCATTCGTCCGACCAAGGCTGAAATTCTGATTTGGTTCTAGGCGAGATGTAGGAACGTTAAGTGCCTTATACAACTTGCTTTCAAAGTAACGGACATCAGCAAGTTCACCAAGATTTTGTCCAGCTGGAAGTGTAGTGATCTCAGTCGATTTACCTTCTCCGCGACGCGGAATCCAGAAGTCTTCCATCATTGACATGAACTTACGATCGTCTTGGACTTGTCCCGTCGTCGAGTCATAAACAACTTTATTACGAAACTTTGTCATAATGTCGCGCAGATACTGCTCTGCTTTGATCTTGGGCATATTACCGACATCAATATAAAACACACGACGTTCCGGTGCGCGACTGATGCGGTAGATAACGATTGCGTCTTCAATCATTCTAAGCTGGTTGAGAGGCTTGATGGCTTTATGCACATAAGAAAGAACCATCTGACGCTTTGGATCAAGCAGACCAGAATTGATATTAACAATAGCATCAGCGGCAATCTTAACAGAAGCATCATTGACTTGAGTTACAAGCTGTTGACCCTGTACCGTCGCCTTGTCATTGAAAACATAGAATTCTTGCATACCCTGAACGACTTCAATTCTCGTTCTTGGGTCTTTTTTCTTAATGATCGTGCGCACTTTTTTAATCTTGCGCGGGTCAATATAAAGTAATTCTTGAATACCCGATTTTGGATTTTTTTCATCGATCAATACTTGATAGAACAAACGCCCATCAATATACCAACCACGGAATATATCTGCACCGCTGTTTGAGAAATCAAGCAAACGAAGAACGTTTCTAAATTCTTCGCGGATCATATCTTTAATATTGTCTGGCTGTTCTAAATCATCAAGAATAATAGAAACAGATTTACCAGTAACATCATGAATAATTGATTCATTGACAATCTCATCGACGGCTGCTTCCAATTCTGGTTGCATCGACATTTCACGATAACGTGTTACTAGATCATTTTCATTCTTGAAACTGGCTTCAAGATCTAAGTATGTGCCAAAGTAGCCACCCGCTGTAGCTGTAATAGCACCATCGTCCATAACAGGTGCAGTGATCTGCGACTGCAACTGTTGAGGAGCATCTTCAACCGTTGGACGCGTGATTTCAAAACCAAAAAGTTTAACTGCCATGCATTACTCCATTATAAAAAGAGCGGGGAAATATTTCCCCGCTCAACGCACATTAACCGCCTAGTAGAGATTCTACTGGTGTTCTTAGAGCAGAAGCAACACCACGGTCAGTTGTTTCCCAGTACTGGAAAGCAAAGTTGACTGTGTATTCCTCGATCGCGTCATTTGAACCCCAATCTAGATCGATTTGAGCAACATCTGTTGGGAACATACCAACAAAACGATATTGCTTTAATTGGCGACCATCCTTACCGTATTGAATCACCTGAGCATCAACTCCGTATTGGTTTGATGTTCTTGCACGAGCACTGCGAAGGTTTGTAGTATTATCATTAATACCACGAACCCAAGACTCCATAGCATTACGGATTGCGAAGTCCTCATCGTTGATAATCGTTACCGACCAATCAGCGAAAGTACGATTGCCAGCAACTTTGACTTCGCGACCGAAGTAAGGTACTGTAACCATACCAACAGTTGAACCTGGAAGAGCGGCAGTTTTAACCATAAAAGTTGACTTTTGAGCAGCTACACCAGCATTTTGCGCAAAAGATGGGAAGTTTAGTCGCACTTCAAATAGATTAGGACGTGCTCCATCACCAGCTAATTGGCCACGAAATTGATTTACATTGAAAGGCATTGTTTTCTCCTGACTCTATCTTAGCTATTTATTAGAACTTGCCTACGATTTCATCGAAGGCAACACCAGTACGGACAGCCACGAAGTTCAACTGAATAAAGTTGATTGACTTAGCTGGCTTAATGTAGATGTCACCAACAAACTCGTTACGATCAATAACTTCTGGTGAGTTGTTTGTATCGTCACAAACAACGCGGAAGTCATAGATACCGCGACGACCCTGAACGAGGCGTAGGAATGGTTCAACTAGATTCACAAATTGCGCTCTTGTAAATTCATCGTTGAATTCGAACAAGCTGGCACGAGCTGCCTTTGCAATAGCCTTTTCAAGAACGATAAACAAGCGACGAACATTAATACGATCAAACGCACTTGGCTTGCTTAACATTGTCTTATCGCCAAACAATACCGTACCATCTCCAGGGAATGATACAACTGGGTTGACACCATTCTTGTATAGCGTATCGCGCTGTGTTTGGTTAGGATTAAATGCCAGTTTAATGACATTCTTTAGTTGACCGCGATTGAATCCAGCTGGTGAGAACCATGGATCACGATCACGATCTGTTTGAGCACAGAGACCAGCAACGTCACCGTTACATGGAATAAAACGATAAAGGTCATTGTACTTGTCGTATTGATACTTCCAGTTACTATCCATAACAGCAAACGAAGTTGATGTTAGAACATTACGGAAGTTCGTGATTGACGTAATTGGATCAGCCGCTTGAACATTAGCAAGAAGAGGTGATAGGAATGCGATGCAATCCTTACGACCAGATGCTAGAGTTATAACATTAGCTGCAAGCGTTGAACTTGCGCCACCTGCCATTACTAGACTGATATCAACGTTGTCTGAACTTGAGAATTGAGAATATGCAATCTGAACGTTACCGTCAGTTGGTGTATCTTCCGTGCCACGAATAAATGAAACACCGTTGCTATTTTCGCCAGTAAATGCAAGAGTTGCATTTGCTGCAGCACCCCAAGTTGCACTATTTTGGCCATATGCATAAACATACTTTGAGTTCTGGAAAAGAACATCGCGATAGTATAGGCTATTACCAGATTCGTCTTTGGCATTTGAAGCTTTTGAAACGTTTGAATATCTTTCAAGTACTGTATTTGCTGTACCAGTAAAGAGGCCATCTTCATCGATAACTACAATATGCATTTCATCATTTGCATTAGACTTGAAGTTAGTTCCAATATATGTTGAAGTGCCTGGAGCAGAATCAAAATATGGAGCATAAGTCCATGCTGAGAATGAAGCAGAATTAGAATTGCCGCACCATGCAATCTTTAATGCATTACCCAGTGAACCCGCGCAACGTGCCGCAAATATAACATTTGCATCCGTCATTGCATTAAATGAGTTTAAGTAATGATCTTCGTTTCTAACTTTGGTATTACCAGCAAATGATGCAGAAGAAACATTAAGAGCGATAGCAGAGTTAATGTTACCCGCATCTGCTCTTGAAACATATAGCGAGTTGCTATATGATAAAAAGTTGGCAGCAGTAAAGAATGTTAAGAACGTATTTGAGTCTGGTTTGCCGAAAATTTGCACCAACTCGTCTTCTGATGCGATTTGTCTCGCTACATCGATAGGACCCCACTGGAAGTGACCAGCAATGGCTCCAGTAGAGGTTGAAACGGATGGAACGACTGTTGTTGCATCAATTTCAGATACATTCACGCCTGGTGATACTTGAAACATGGTTTTAGCTCCTGTTGATTGGAGATTAAGAAATCTACGGACTATTTAGTATTTTTTTATTTTTAACTTTTTACGATGTTCCATAACGTCCCACTCTCAACAAAACTTTTCTGCCCCTCATCTATATCTAGGTGACCAGCTAAAAAAGTCGGAAGTTGTTCTTCCTCAATCTGTTTCATCTGTTCTTCGTGCATTCTAGCTTTGACATCGGTATTGGTTAATTCCGAAAAAAACTGCTGATTTGTCATCCAGGAAAACAGTACCAAACACATCACAAGGTCATCGTGACTCCCTTCTTCGGCTTCGAAGCTGGTTCCCTTCGCAATAAAAGTCGAAAGTTCGGCGATTAGTTCAAAATCTTGAATAATTACCTTTTGAGACTCAATCAAATTTTTCATAATCGAACACCCAAGGCGTTTCACCGACTTGGTCGTGCGAATTCCACGGTAAGATTTATTACCATATCCCCATGTAATCGCAATTTTACCTTTAATCTCTACTGTTGAAAGAATATTTTCATAGTCATAGTCTTCGAACAACGAATCGGCGACCTGCTGCCCATTATCATTGATTTCAATTAGAGCATAGGCTTGATTGTAGTATTCACAAATTCTTTTAATAATTGAAGGGTAGACTAGTGGGCTGATGTTATTATCTTTATACGTGGAAACAACTCGATATGGAATTACAGTTGTGTCAATAACCAGATATGCTGAATAGTCTAGACCCTTGCCTCGAGAGGTGTCGGCAATGAGCATATAGTTGTGATTCGCAATCGGCTCTTGATAGATTTTGATACCACTTTCTGATAAATGAACTGGTTTCACGAAAGCCAAGGACTTTAGACCTGCAGCAGAAAGAAGAGTTCCCGACGATCCCATGAACTCACATTCCATTTCTTGTTGAAACTTTTGATCACCAAGAACACGGCGCTGTTCATCAGCCCATTGTTGAGTTCTTCCTGGAACCTGTCGCCAATTAGCTTCAACGTGGACGAATCCATTATGCCCTTCAATTGATTCTGTCCACATTCTGTAGAAGTGGTTCATGCCGTTCGGTGTCGAAGAAATTAGAATCTTAGAAGTTTGACCAGAAGAAATAGTTGGATAAACCGACGTAAAGAAGTCTTCAGCTATATTGCTTGGTACGAACGCAAATTCGTCAAGATATAGAAGTGAGATCGAAAAACCACGGATTGCGCTAGATGCAGTTGAGTTTGCCAACACACGACAGTTATTTTCTAGTTCAATGTCACCCTTATTCCAAACCTTAATCCCCTGTTGAATCCACATAGGCAGTGCTTCATAAGCAATTTTAATCCTCGCGAGGATTTCTCTGGATGTGGCAGCTTTGTTAGCAAGAATAGCAACGGTCTTGTCTTGATTGAAAAGAATATACCACAGGATATAACCAACAATGATTGTAGTCTTGCCGACCTGACGACCAGCCTTTACAATTACTCGGCGGTTTTGATTAATATCATTGACAACTTCTTTCTGAAAAGGGTAAAGGTCAATCTGAACGAAACCTTTATCAAGTGTGATAATCTTTACATAGTTTTCAATAAAGTAAGTTGGATCTTGAGAGCACTTGACATACTCACGGACTTGTTCTTCCGTGAGATTTAATTGCATATTAATTCGTTTTAAATTGGGATTCCCAAGATAATTCTTCAGTTTAGTTGCTATATTCATTTTTGATTTGTTTCAATAGATCAGCAGTGCTTCCGACAAACACGGCTCTTTCTACATTAATGTTAGTTGTCTGTTGTTCAGCAGCCTGTGGGTTTAATTCTTTTTGCTGCTTCTGGAGGATCATTAACTTCTCTGTAACATCAGAGAGATTCTTGATCATGTTAGCAGCAACTTCATAGGCTCTGGGGTGCTGAGATTCTCTAGCAACTTCTAGAATACCACTTAGTGCTTCATTACCCTTTTCAATAAGATTGTAATAATTTGAACGTGAATAATCAGCGTCAGGATTATTTTCCTGTGACTGATGAATAGTTATAGGCTTGTCATTTTCTCTAGCAACAGGCATATAATTAGTATTCAAAATATTTGAAAGATTTTGATCTACATCACTCATGTTATATTAGGAAATTCCTCAACTGTAGTGTCAAATCCAAATGCTGTATTCGCATTTGCTGTGTTTGGATTTGGTATCACAGTTAGATTTGTTAATTGATTATCATTGCTTGCAAAAGAAGCAATATTATACGCAGCATTTGAAGATACACCAAACAGATATCTTCCAGCCTTAAGAATACCGCTCGTATCAGTAATGATTAGTGTATTTGTTGATGGCGACCAAGAATCAACTTTCGCCGTAACATTTGACGTATTAAGTGTTCTCCCTTCATAAACAATTTCACCTGCTTGGTACGTGCCAGAACCAGAAGCGACAGTAATTGATCTTTTATTCAGTAATGAGAACGTATCATTATATGTATTTGCCGTAGCCTTACGAATAATATCTCTAGAGACAATCGGACCGTACATATAACCTTTTGCGGTAAAGGTCAAAGTCCAAACAATAACTCTAGTTGGGTCTGCACCGCCAATATCCTCAACGTTTTGAATTACATTTTGAAGAATAAATGGAACGTCGGTTTTTTGATCTGTCAATCCAATAAAGTCAATTGTCATTGTATAGTCTGGATTGAAGAACGGAAGAATCTGCTCTATGATCTGAGTCCCATCTTCAACGTTACGAACATAAATGCTTAATGTAAAATCAAAATTATATGGTGTAGTTCTAATTGCTTTTATTGATGTAGAATCATTTGCTGAATAACTCTCGGCAAACAGTGTTCTTTTGCGCAATGGATCATATGTAATACTTGTTAGCTCAAATCCCATTCTTGGAAGAGTTATTGCAGTTTCTTTAGTCAACTCTGGATCTTGAGTAATACGTTGATAGAACTTTTCTTTCTGTGAATACATCAATGGAACATTAATACGCTCAATCTCTTGCGTGCCTGCTTTATTATAGCGAACAAGGCGAATGTCGTTAAACATTGTTCCAAAAGAAACAACCATCTTTCGAATAACTCTATGATAGAAATGCGACTGCCCAAACATTACGGTTCACCAAATGGATTGATTTCACTGAAGTCAATAACATTAACTCCCTCAGTTTCTATACGTGAATTATCTTCAATGTTTTCGTAATTGGAGTTTGTAAGTAAATCTGGTGTAGAAGCAAGACTCCATATAGCACCACTAGATGCGCCAATAATATTAGTATTAGCGACAAATGCTCCAAATACGTTACGAATTTTTAATGCTCTATTTGGCTTATTCCAGCCAGCAACAACTGCTTTAGCAGTTGCGGCAGCAAGTGATGCACCTTGATACACTGTTTCATATAATGTGTATGTCTTAGTTCCGCCAGCTGTCAACGTTAGATCTGTTGCGTATGCTTGGATATTACCAATACGATCAATCTCGCTGACACCAGTTTGCAATAGTTCGCCATTATACTTGAAGGCTTCCATCGATATCCCATACATGTATGGGTTCTTAGAGTCACGACCCAACTGGAAGAAGTTTTTTTCATCTTCAACAAACTTAATTTCCATAAGTTTATATTGAATTGGAAGATAAATTAAATCGCCTTCTTTTGGAGTATGGTGAGTGCTTGGGAATCTACTTGTTACTAGTTTTTCATAAGTTCTACGAGCAATACACAGGCGAGCAGTTTCTTGAATTTCTAAACCAAACTTTCCAAAGAATTCTTTATTTCCTTCATAACCTTGAACTGATTCAAGATACATCTCAAGTTTGATGGCACTTCTATAAGTTTTAACTGGATCATCACCAAATAATTCATCGGTTGATGATTGAGATTCGCGTGGCATGTAATAGACATCGATTCCATGATTCTTAATAGATTCGATGATTAAATCTTCAAGGAGCAACTGTTCTTGAGTTGCTCTTTGGTTGTTAAAATATACGCTAGTTCCCATTTTAGCCTACAATAAATCCAGCTGGTTCTTCATAAGTTTCACGGAGATGCGTTTCTAATTTTTCAATTTCACCAGATGCCTCGTCCCAAATAGCTTGTCCGTTGATGACTAGACCACCAGGAAGAACATAATTGCCATACTTCTTTAGATTCTCGCCCCATTGACGCTTGAATAGTTGTGAGGTATAGTTCTTGACCCAAGTCTCCTTAAAGACACCTTCGTATGTGTCTTGGTCGACAATTCTATGCCCCTCAAAACATAGATACGAGCCACTAATATATTTGTTCCAATCGGTTTGCACGTTTAGTCTATGAGTATGTTTATTGAATGTAAATGGAGGAAGTCCAGTGACAATCATATCAAGCATCGCCAAATGCTCTCTTGCGATCACATAATAGGTATACGACGAAGAAGTTAAGTTATAGAAATCGTTTAAGCGCAACTGGTAATTAATATCGAACATATTAAAACCTGCCGACGATGTAGAACCCATAGTCGACCCGAGCATCGGGAATACTCGAGTGATTCCAATAATAGAATCAGCAAGATTTACATACTGATTGCTAATATCTGCGCTCGTTACTGCCTGAGCCAGATAAACTCTCTCTGTTCCATTGTAATGGAATTCGTTAAACAATTGCAGAGCATCATCGATTCGATCTTCTAATTGATCGTCATCGACGTTAATATCTACGACTGGGAAGCCTAGTCTGCGAAGGCAATAGTCTTTAAGTGTTGCGCGAGTGTAAGGTTGTGCCATCTGGAACCTCTCTGAGTATTCTATATTTAGTCACTCTACAAGTTTACCTTCTCGAGAGGTGTAAATCCGATTCGGGTCCATATGAGCAAAAAGTTCTTGGTTCGGCTCTCCCGGAAGGAGTCTAATACCGACAGTTTCCTCACCAATATGCTCTATAATATGACCTCCGTTGTAATTTTTAAGAACAGCAGAGTACATTTGATAATAAAATTCTAGATAAATCATTATCATGCCTTCATTGATATTGAAATTCCAGTAATCTTTGAAAGGGTAGTTGACTATATTTTTTCGATAAAGCGAGAACATTGGGGAGAAAACCGCAGTATTTTTGCGATAATAAAATTGATTAATTTTTATATCAGTTTCTTCAATTTTAGAGGGCTGCTCATGGAAGTACCACGGCTGGCGATGAAGAACAACTGAAGCCATTTTCTCATCTGATTCTAATACTGTAATTAGATCATCAATTTTAATCGGCTCCAAAAGAACCACGTCGTCCTCCTGATGAAGAACATAGTCGTAATCCTGCGTTTTTAACCAATCAAACAACCAAGACCAAGTCACAGAAAGCCCGAAATTCTTTTCGTTTAGAACTAATTGAAACCCATGAACTTTCCCTAATAACTCAAAAATCTTATCGTTTCTGGTGCGAGGATAGTCATCTACAAGCATTTTTGTGACTTGATGATCACCGTAGTCCAGATTTTTTAATGATTCTAACGTTTTCGTTAGATACCTGAGGCGATTAGTCGAGAAAATTACATGAAGGATTTTCATCAGAATTCTGTGTTGAAGAAGAATGTTTGGAAAAGACGACCGTTTTGAAAGTTATTGCCAAAATAATCCATCGATGCATGAAACATATTACCGCGATATAGAACCAGACGATTGTACTTGTTTGCAATATAGTCAACCATTTCCCATTTAGTATAGTCGTAGCCTTCATGATCGTCGGTGGTCTTGAAATATTCACCAGAGGCTTTGTGTCGATATAAGGCAGTTCCTGCAGACAGCGGAGCGTTTGGAGTTAAATAGCAAACACCAGCCCAAGTATTATAACTATCAGCATGGATCCAAGTTCTATCCTGTGCGGTGCAAATTTGAAATGCACCATCGTAGCCAGAGTTTTCCAGCCAGTCAGTTACTCTTCCGCCAGCAGCTAATACTATGTTGGCGATCGTGGCTTTTAATCCTTGGTCGAGCCAAGGCGCTGTTCTCAATCCAGGATAGTTTCCCTTCACTTCAAATGGTTGATTGAGAGCATAATTTCTGACTTCATCAGGATTACTATAAAAGTCATCAATAATAATCACATTAGTTTGCATATAATAACCTCAATAATACATTAATCGATTAGTGACACCATCCCACCCTAAAACACGCCAATCTGTTTCGATAATTTTATCAGTAAAAAATCTTGTAAAATAATACATTAATGTCTCGATATCATAATGTTTCATTGCATCATTCTGTAAAAGATCACCTATGACATCAAACATATCTATAAACTTATCTAGATGTTCTATACCAAACCCAAAAACAACTGTACAATACTGTCGAAGTTTATTATCACCTTGTTCTGATCTCTTATCAACAAAAGAATATCGCCAAGCGTCATTCCATTCATACTCAAATGGTTTTTTGAAGAATATCTTATCTGTGTTTTCTGGTGTGAATAACGAATTATCAAAGTTCATCAATGAATATCGGCCAGTTCCTTTGATAATATAATCATAGGTTTTAATTTTAGCTTTGTTGACTTTAATATATGTATTCAGTAACAGAACTTCACAAACACTTTTATTCGGATGAGTTCTTACTATATTTGCAGTTTCTGTTGAAATATCTTGAAGCCAAACATAAACCACATTCAAAAAAGCAAAAATTTGTCTATAATCTTTAGGGTCATCTGATGCATCCACCAATACAATATCCGTATCAGGATGTCTGTCTCTTAGAGCAGAAATTGAATAAACAGTATGGCGCAATCTTTCCTCATCAGAAAAGGCAGTTCTAGTTGGGCTATAAGTCAGAGGAGCGTCTTTTCGAGTTTGAATAACAGATCCAACAATAATCAGTTTACGCATAGAAATTATTCTCAATTACTCGATTCAAATATAAACGATGTTTATAGTGCACCTCTTCATCGGAGAAGTTTAATCCCCAATTCCTACAATTAATTGGTTGAATCTTGTCAATAGCTTCTATTGCTGTTAATAGTGATTTAAAATCTCTGATTCTATATCCAGTTTTTCCTTCCAAAACAGTTTCAGAAAATCCACCCCAATCTGTAGTGATAGTGGGTGTTCCGCAGAGGTTAGCTTCAATGACCATATTACCAAACGGCTCAACATAATATGTTAAACCTAAAAGTGCTTTCGCCTTTCCCATGAGTTCTTTTCTTTTCTCAGGACCCACATAACCGAGCATCTCTACATGATCTGGGGTTGAACTATAACCTATATCTGTTAATGATCCTGGACCAGCAATAATAAGCCTCTTTCCCGTTTTTTTCGTTGCTTGTATTGCTAGATCAACGCCTTTTTCTGGACACACGCGACCAAAGTAAAGAAAATAATCTTCTTTATTATCTACGAAATCAAACTCACTAATTGTAAATGGATTAGGGATCACTGCATCGAACCATGATGGATTCATAAGCATATCGCTATGACCGTAGAACATATGCATTTGCGCATAAGAAGTGAAAACTCGATATGGCGCAAAAGTTCCGTTGGCGCGATATCCAATAGATGGTTCGACGATTTTGCAAGAAGGGTTCATATCGCATGCGAGTTTATTATCTACTCCATAAAAGCAAACAATAATATCACCAGCTTCTGCGCGTTTCTTTATTTCAGCGCCAGCCTTTTCATTAAAGCCTCGAATATCGTATGGGTCGGTGTTTATATCAACATGAACACAGTTTACTTGCGCAACTGGAATACCATAGTGTATCATCTTAAAGTAAGGTGATAGATGCTTGATATATTTGTATGTATGAACCGCGAAGGGGTCAATACGGTTCATTAAACCAGTGGGATTTCTTGGATTCCCTAAAACATGAATTTTCATAAACACTCACTTCAATGGTATCATTTATATATAAATCTTAAATCAGCGTAAAATCCTCGGCATAGTAATCTCTAACCAATGTTTCTAAAGATCCAGTAATTTCTAGACCTGTTTCTGAACTTTCATTTAGAACTGGGATTTGTAAAGTAGAAACATCAACTCCGAAAGAATTGGCGACAATTTTTAAATTGTTTTCATAATCATCAAAGTTTAAAACTTGTGTAATATTACTTGGTATAATCCACTTTGATTGTTTGGTTAAAATTTGAGCAATAGGATCTTCATATCTTTTATATGGTGCATTAATTCTGTCGAGCAGAAGTTTTTCTGGATCTATATCTGTATTATTGTTAATCAAGACATTTGGTCTATATTTTATCAACAGCTCAAGTCCCTTGCCAGTTGTTGTTGATTTTACATGATTATATGCTGAGATAAATCGTTTAATTGGATCTCTCCAAAAAACATATATTTTTTCTAGTTGCGCAGGATTAAATTGCGGTTTCTGATTTGATAGTAAATTAAAACACTCATCAACTGTTAAATGGTGTGATGGTGCTGTAGAAAATGCATCACAAATATAATATCCATGCGGTCTTAAAACATATCTTGCTGTTGAAGTGCCAGTTTTTGGATTACCAATAAAAAGAAACTTTAGATCATTAGAAATAATCATAAAATTATCTCACATCCTTCATCGTTAACGTTCCCCAGAACGTAGAGCCAGCATCGTAGGTAAAGAATGTCCATAGATCTCTTGCATTTGCTGTAGTTGTCGCAGGAGGAGAGGTTCCGCCAGCCCAATAAACGGTATTCACCCATGATGGGGTCCTGCCGCCAGTTGCGTCTTGAATAATAAGAAGAGAAATCATCTGACCATTACCAGAAGCTGGAGCATTAGTAAATGTAAACGCAGTGCTACCTGTTAGAGTATGTCTAAAGTAATTAGATACAGAAAGGTCAACGGTATTTGAAGTTGTGGTGGCTGCACTAGTAATCATAAAATCTTTAGTGCCTTTCAATGTACCAGTCACATTTCCGCTGAACGTTGTATTAACAGTCGCAAACGTTGTATTATGAGTCGCAAACGTTGTGTTCGTTGTCCCAAACGTTGTATTAATAGTTGAAAAAGTTGTATTTGCATCAGAACGAGCAGTATTAGCTTGAGTATAGGCAGCATTTGCTTGCCCGTATGCATTTAATGCATTCGTATTCGCTGTATTTGCAGCTGTCTGGGCGGTGTTAGCTGCTGTATATGCAAGGTTTGCTTGAGCATAAACTGTATTCGCTGATGTCTGAGCAGTGTTAGCTGCAGTGTATGCAAGGTTTGCTTGAGCATAAACTGTATTAGAAGAAGTTTGAGCCGTGTTTGCAGCTGTGTATGCAAGGTTTGCTTGTCCGTAAGCGGAATTTGCTTGAGCATATGCGCTCAGTGAGCTGCTGAAGTTATAAGCTGTTGATCCATCGTCACTCCAAGTCCATTTATCCGTTGTCTCGTTCCATTTTAAATATGTATCAGTTGAAGTTCCTCTTTCTACAGTAATTAATGCATCAACAGCAGGAGCAATTCCAGTGTTACTAGAGTTTAAAATAATTTCATTGTCTTCAACTTTGAGTGTTGAGACATTAAATGTTACGCTATCACCCTGAACAAAAAGATTCCCAGTAACCGTCATATCTTGCGAAACAGTTACATTAGATGCAAGAGTTAATGCAGAAGTTGGACGCCCGATTAAGGTAAATGAATTGGCATTAACAGAAAATTCTACATTAGATTGACCAGAACCATTTGCTGATGCAGAAATATTAATGGTTGCAGTATTATTAAAATTCAGATTGCCGTTAGAAAGGATAGAAGATCCATTAGCATAAACCCAAACAGTATTAGCCGAGTTATTTGCTTTCCCATATGCATTTAATGCATTGGTATTCGCTGTATTAGCTGCTGTGTATGCAAGGTTTGCTTGTCCGTAAGCGGAATTTGCTTGAGCATAACCATCGTTAGCTTGTCCGTATGCGTTAAGTGCATTAGTATTCGCTGTATTTGCTGCTGTGTATGCAAGGTTTGCTTGAGCATAAACTGTATTAGAGGAAGTTTGAGCCGAGTTAGCTGCAGTGTATGCAGCATTAGCTTGCGCATAAGCAGCAACAATACCAGTTGCAGTAGTATTAACAGTGAACTCAATATTTGCTGCTTTATTGGTTGTATTCGCAACAACAGAAACATTAACTGTAGCTGTATTATTAAAGTTTACGTTAGAATTTGCATACACAATAGTATTATTTGCATAAACCGCGACCAAGTTGGCTGCTGCATTAGCCTGAGAATAAGCTGCTTGATAATTAGTATTGATTGTACCAAAAGTTGTATTAACAGTTGCGAATGTCGTATTAGCATCAGAACGAGCAGTATTAGCTTGTCCGTATGCGTTAAGTGCATTAGTATTCGCCGTATTAGCTGCAGTGTATGCAAGGTTTGCTTGAGCATAAACTGTATTAGAAGAAGTTTGAGCCGTGTTTGCAGCTGTGTATGCAAGGTTTGCTTGTCCGTAAGCGGAATTTGCTTGAGCATAACCAGAGTTGGCTTGCCCGTAAGCATTTAATGCATTAGTATTTGCTGTATTAGCTGCTGTTTGAGCCGAGTTAGCTGCAGTATATGCAAGGTTGGCTTGAGTGTATGCTGCTTGATAATTAGTATTAATTGTCCCGAACGTTGTATTAACAGTTGCAAATGTCGTATTGGCGTTACTACGAGCAGCATTTGCTTGAGTATAAGCAGCATTTGCTTGCCCATATGCATTTAATGCATTAGTATTAGCTGTATTTGCTTGAGTGTAAGCATTCAGAGCATTGGTGTTTGCCGTATTAGCACCACCATATGCATTTAGTGCATTGGTATTAGCAGTATTGGCGCCAGCATACGCACTATTGGCTTGATTATATGCAAGATTAGCAGTATTAAATGCAGTATTGGCAGCATCATATGCTTGTGGACTTATAGGACCAGAAGGACCTTGTGGTCCTTGAGCGCCAGCGACACCCTGTGGACCTTGAGAACCAGTGACACCTTGAGGACCTTGAGCACCTGTGACACCTTGAGGACCTTGAGGACCTTGTGGTCCTTGAGCGCCAGCGACACCCTGTGGACCTTGATCACCAGTGACACCTTGAGGACCTTGTGGTCCTTGTGGTCCATTGGCTGGACCAGATGGACCCTGTGGTCCTTGTGGACCTTGAGCACCAGCACCACTTGGTCCTTGTGGTCCTTGAGCACCTGTGACACCTTGAGGACCCTGTGGTCCTTGAGCACCTGTGACACCTTGTGGACCTTGTGGTCCTTGAGAACCTGTGACACCTTGAGGACCTTGAGCACCAGTGACACCTTGAGGACCCTGTGGTCCTTGAGCACCTGTGACACCTTGTGGACCTTGTGGTCCCTGAGCACCTGTGACACCTTGTGGACCCTGTGGTCCTTGAGGACCCTGGG
>Ga0114974_10001195_pt1 | contig 20588 bp, 10 predicted proteins | sample S_130206_EF_Meta_FD_87318 | JGI IMG/M metagenome (GOLD analysis project Ga0114974, IMG submission 87318) | Freshwater microbial communities from Lake Simoncouche, Canada to study carbon cycling - S_130206_EF_MetaG | ecosystem: Environmental > Aquatic > Freshwater > Lake | place: Lake... | reverse complement strand
AGAACCATCGGGCATTGTGTATAGCACACTACCTTTTGTTAAACCAACAGTATCATCAAAATCAAAAACAGATATACCTTTTACAGATTTAGATGGTTTTAAAGATTTTGTAACAGCCTCTTGGCTATTACTAATATTTAGCGCATTTTTTCTTGCCTCAAAATCAATTTCTGTAATAGTATTACCTCCACCATCTAATTTTGTTAAATCAGACGGCCTCAAATCAATGCCATTTGCCTTTAATATATCTAATATTTTTTGGTTAAAATACCTGGCCTCATACGCATTATCTCCAATTTTCCAAGATGATGGCATTTGACTTTTAAGTATGGTATTTAATATATTATTAATATTATTAGGTAAAAGAGATATTTTACTATCTTCTAACAATAATTTTAAATCATCTTTAGTTGTTATAGGATTATTAGCAAAAGGCAAATCTAATGCGTAAGACATAATATGTCTAACCATTTCGTCTGCAGGAATAACATGCTCCCACGTATATGCTTCCCTGTTTTTTGCATTTTTATCTAATATTATAGAATCTACTTTACCTAATATTCTTAAAGGAGAATATGTACTAGATTTCATAAAAATAATAGCCATAGCTTTTGCTTTTGGAGACATACTAGAGTTTTTAATAAAATCAGCAAAATTTAATATATCATTTAAAGCAAGATCACTTTGTTTTATCCTATCTGTATTTAAATTATCAACACCTTTTTCTATTATATTTTTTATATCATCAGCTTTAGTTGACTGATTTTCAACATATGTAGGGTTAATGCCATTTTTATCAATAATTATATTATTAGTACCAATAGTTTTTAAACTATAGCCTAATTTATCAAATCCTTTAATGTCATTTAATTTTTTTAAAAGATTAGTATTACTTCCTCCAAAAAACTTACCATAATCACCTCCAGTAAAAACTGCTCTATAAGTTCTTAAAAAACTATTTATAAGTTCTATCTTTTCATTTTCATTTTTAGCGTTTTCTACTTGATACTTTAAATTTTCAAAAACATAAGAATTTATTTCATTTATTGTATCTTTATTATTTTCTATAAAATTTAACCCTGTTTTTGATAATCCTAATAATGCTGTTTTTGAAACTCTAACGTCTTCTTTTTCCTTTTCAAAATATTTATTAAAACTTTCTACTTTTGGATACTCTTCTTTAAATTTTTTTCTTCTTTCAATATTAATTTTATTTAATATTTTATCAGAATTATTAATATATGCTGTTTCCCATCTATTTAATATATCATCTAATTCATTTTTTATATTATCATTAATGCCTTTAAATTCTCTATTATCTAAATAATTAAATACCAACGCTTTATTATTTGTGTCTAAATTTTTATAAAAATTATAAAATTCAGTTCCAATTTTATCTACAGCATTAACATTTGTTTTAGCGAATTTAATATTACCTCTTTCAGATTGTTTAGCAATTTCAACCGCAAAAGCATTAGTTAATTCATATCCTAATCTTTGCTGATTTGTTGATAAAGCTTCAAATATAGGCCCTTCATTTTCAAGATCATTATTAATAATATCAAACGCAGATTCCTCAGCAACCGCTTTAGCTAATGACTCTTTTCTACCTCTAATTGGATTACCACTAGGCTCTAATACTTGCGCTAAATAAACTTCATTAGAAACATTATTGTTTACATTAGGTAAACGTCTAACTAGTTCCGCTCCTGATGTTCTGCCCGCTTGATCTGTTGTGGTTTTTTCTCTATCAATTTTTTTACCAACCCAATCTGGATAACTAACCCATTTACCATCAATCTGTTTTTGTATTGCTTGCGGCATTCCTCCAACCCCGTCTTTACCCATTAGCCATGTTGTTGTCATGTTTTCTAAAACATAACGTTTGTTTTTTAACAACCATTTTTTTAGTTGGTCATCTTTTTTACCCCCCATTGCGGTTTTAACATCAATGTCTAATAGTCTACCCACTTCATCTCTAATCTCGCTAATTATAGGCGTAACAGTTCTGTTTAGAGTTATAGGAGCATCAATCCTAGATTTTAATGTTCTAGTTACAGTAATTATCTTGTCAGATAGTGTTTTTAAGACATCTGAATCAAAAACATTTGATTCTAATGCATTCTTATATTTTGGTTTTTCTTTTGTCTCAGAAGCAGTTTCTTCGGCTATTAACCCCTTCTCTTCTGTTACATCTTTGCTAAAATCTTTATCTAACACCCTTCTAGATGCTGCAATAGCTCTAACTGGTAAATACTTATTAATAAATGCGGCTAAAGGTATTCCGCTTTCCGGTTTATATTTACTTATTAAATCTAAAATTCCACCAGTTCCGGTTTCAATTTCATCGGTTAATAATTCTCTATCAAATCCTGGAGCATCCATTCTTCTATTTACTAATTTTTTAGTGATAGGTTTAAATAAATCTATAATTTCTTGCGCTCCATTTAATCCTTTTTCTTCATATATTTTTTGTACCTTGTCAGATGATAATGATGACCTTTCATTTTTTATTATCTCTTTATCAGCCTCTTCTTCAGACACTTCTTTTTTAACTTCTGGTTTTGGGGCTTCTTCAGGGATTAATTTTGCTTTTGCTAAATCAGCCTCAAATATTTTAAGTCTACTTTCATAATCCTCATAATCAATTTCCCCTTTATCTAATTGATCTTCTAAATTATCTATCTTTTTTTGAACCTCAGCAACTTTTGCTTTTGATGCCTTAAATCCGGGAACATTGGCTCCATCCGCAATTTTATCTTCAGTATCAGAATAAATAAATCTTATATTTTTGCCGGTTTTAGTTTTTTTGGCTCCAGCTTTTTGATTATATGCTTTTATTGTATCAAATAAAGCTTTGCCTGAATCTGTATTAATATTATTAATATCAAATGTTGACGATGCCCCAAATGCTCCCTTAGTTATTTTATTAACAACCTTGGATATTTGAGTAAATACATTATCATTTGGTATTTTTCCGTCACTAAAAGAATCTGAAAGAGCATTAAATACTTCTTCTCCATAAGCGTTATATGTTGGATCGTAGGCTTTCATACGTTCCTCTACAGCGGCATAAAGATCTGGTTGAGCTGTTTTTAAATATTCAAGCAATTTTACGCCATTTTTATTAGCCTCTTCTTGATTTCCCTTAAAAGCCTTAGACAATACTGTATGTAATACTTCGTGGGATCCTGAACTTGTATGCCCGTTTTTAATAGCAGTTGGCTTATATACAACTAATGTGTTATCGTCTATGTTAAACGCATTTGTTTTACCATTTATAATGTCTTTTAAATCATCTTCACCAATAATATCACTATATTTTTCTAATAACTCTTTTTCACTATTTATTGTTTCAACCTTCACATTTAATCCTGTTTCTGTTGAAAAATCATTAGCAGCTTGTATGTCTCTGTCCAATTGTTTACCAATTTCTTCTCCTGCATATAATTCTCTAGCTTTACTATCAACCTCTTTATTAGATAATTGATCTATAGTAGCATCTTGGTTTAATTCTGACAATGCTAAATCATTATATTTCTGTTTTTCTTCTGATGATAATTTATCAAATCCTGCTAGTTTTTCAAGATAAGTTTTTCTAGTTGTTCTATAATTATAAATAGTTGAACCTGCAGTAGCCTCAAAAGTAATTCTTTTTTGAGCATTTTCTTTTTTATTTTTACCAGTTAATTGTTTATCTGTGAGCATAGCTTCACGTTCATTAAAAACATCATTATATTGTTTTTGATAATAATCTTTTAATGATTTTAACTGAGAATCTTCTAATCCTGCGGTTTTACTAGCTTCATTCCAGTTTCTTGTAATTTCTCTTAATTTCTGATTAAAATTGCCTATTTCTCTAGCGTCTTCCATAGAAAAATCTTTACCTAATCTATCTAATATACGAAGATCCTCTCCATCTATTTGATCAATAAGTTCTTCTACTGCTTTTTTAATAGGTGGTTGTAATTTTAATTTATTAAGTTGTGGTTTTGTTAAACCTGTAATATCTTCTAAGCCTGTAAGTTTTTTTATTTCATCAAGTTTTCTATTTCTTGCTTTAAATTCTTCTTTTGAAGCAAGTTCACTAACAACAGCTTTTGTAATATTATTACTAATGATACCAGTTCCTCCCATTGCAGAAAATCCTGGCCCCATGAAAGCTCCTCCAGCCATTGAATCTGGAACACCATCAAAGAAATTCTTATTTTGACCTAATAAATAAATGTCACCAACATTATTAGCAAGTGTGGTTAATCCCTCTGTCCAGGCTTCAACACCCGCAGATTTACCCATTTCTTTGCCAATAACCCTTAATTGACGTTTTATTTCTTGAGGCGGAATAGCTCTAAGTATATTGTCAGTTTGCTTTATAATGCCTAAAGTACCGTACTTTTCTAATAATACCTCTGCAGTTCCTGCTAATACTTGAGATGTTAGTTTGGCCGCTTCTGATATATTTAATGTTTTTTTATCCTCCGCAATTTGTTTTTGTATTTCCGACATATCCTCTGCTGCAACCAATCCTTTGTCAATTTGATCAGCATTATATTGTAGTCTACTAAGTGCTGCTTCTTGGGAGCTAGCAATTTCGTATTGTTTTGACCCATATCCACTTAGAAAAAATAACGGCAATGAAAATTCACCTGTAACAGCCATAGCCATAGATGAAGGCATTTGAGTCAATATTCCTGCCCCCCATCTGCCAAAATCTTTCATACTTTTTATATCCTTAATTCGTAAATCACGTTGATAGGATTCTAATTCTTTACTAGCAGCTTTTTGTTCGCTATATATAGGGTCTAAAAAAGTTTCTTTAAGTATACTTTTATTTCTTGTATATGTTTCTCCAAATGAGTCTCCAGTAGCCATTGATTGAGCAGCTGCTAATTCAAAAGCCTTTACACTAATACGTATATCCTCAGCGGCGCCTGCTAAAGCTAACCCAGTTTGTTTTAAAAACGTACCTGTTTGATTTAATCTACTGTAATCTTTTGATGCAGCTTCTGATACCGCTTTAATATTATTAAAATCTTTGTTAAGTGCTAATGCTCTCTTATTATATTCATTTGATCTATTTTGAAATGCAAAATATTCTTTTTGAATTTCATTATATTCTTGTTTAGTAGGAGGCGTTTTTTCAAATTTAGCTATTTTTTCACTTAAGGCTTTACCATCTTTATCTAATTGAGCACTTTCTGCATTTAACTGTGCTCTTTCTTGCACCTTTTTGTCTTCGCGTTCAGCCTCAAGGGCCAATAGCATTGTACGTTGCTCTTGGGGAGCATCGGACATTAATTCTGCTGATTTACTTGCTCTATAATTATCATTATATTCTCCAATAAACTTTTCTAATTTTGCCGTGCTTGGCAAAGGTATTTGCCCTGTTTTTTTCCAAGCTTGATATAAATTAAATTTTTCGGGGGTATCAAAATCGGAAGCGTAAATTTTATTGTTTTTACGTTGTATAGGGCCAATATAACCAACAGGCATTGCTTGTTGAGACTCTACTTTTTCATTCTCTTTGTTTTTAAATTCTTCTATTAAATTTTCATTATATAATTTTAATTTTTCAGGCAAAGGTCTACTTGGTGCTTGTACTTTTTGCTCGGCAGTTCTTACTAAATTAGGATTTTTTGCTCTAACTTTTTGTATATAGTCTTTATCGCCATTTGCTTCTATATATCCATTCAATTGTTTAGCACTAGCCATAAGCTCTGCTTTAGTAGCATAAGGCCCAACAATAACTTCAGGCAAATCATCTGCAATTTCAACTCCTTGAACATTTATAGCCCGATATAATGGTTGTTTTTTGTCATTTCTAAGTGTAATTCTATTAAAACCAAAAACTTTTTCTTCAGGAGTTAATCCAAATCGAGCTATTTTTTTTTGAAGATTTTCCGCTACAGTACTTTCTTCTGCGGCTAAGTCTTCCCATGTAATTACCTCATTCCATTTTTTAATAACCGGTTTTTTCTTAGTTTTATTAATTTCAGAAAACTGATTTTTTGCAGGATTTTCAACTCCAAAAATACTTTTATAAGGATCCTCTGCAAGAGTTTTTAATCTTTCATCAATTTTAATGGGTTGTTTTGGTTTTTTAGAAGCTGGTTTAAAACCTTTACTTTTAATATAAGCCGAAAGTTTGTTTTTACCCCCGGCCATTTTAATTAAATCTTCTTCTGTATATATTTTACCGTTTAATTCGTATTCTAACATATATTTTTTTTATTTTTTACCAGTTCTTAGATATTTTAAAGCATCTTCCATTGAAGGATACTGATCTCCCGCTTCGTTATTTAAATACCAATTTCCTGCACCATCAGTATATATTTTATTGCCTCCCCATTTATGAGTGCCAGGCAAATTGCTAGCCCCTTTTATAGCCGTTTCTTTGTCCCCCCAAGTTTCTTTTGAATTAACACTAGGCGTTTTAGTTTTGGTTTTAGATGGTTTATTAAACATTGCATAACTTTCAGCATCCATTACGTAATATTTACCATTTATTTCTTTAAGATCCGATTTTATAGCTATATTTTTCCATTCTTCGTCAATCATTCTATTTGCTAAATCATTTACCATTCCAGTCATTCCATCATTTTGGTGAGACTCTTGAAATTTTTTTAATGGATAATCCGTTCCAAACCCTAATTTACGTAAAATCCCATTTGCACTAGGGATGTCATTAAAATATGTTGTTATTAAACCAGTAGCTTTTGCCTGCATTGCAGACCGCATACTTTCCTTTATTTTGGCTACGTTAACTTTTGTTCTTTGATATTTTGCAGTGCCCGCGCTACTTGGCAAACCAAGATTACCCTCTATATCTTCTAAGTCCGTTGTTTCAAGATATTCATTATTAATTTTATTATCAGTATCTTTACTATATATTCCAACAGTTGTTGATGTTTCGCCTAATCCTATTTCTGGTATTTTAGTATAGAATTCACCAGTCCATTCCGAAACTTTTGGACTATATTTAATTGTATACTTTTCTTTTCCTTCATCACCTTCTGCAATTATAGATTTATTTTCTATCCCGCTTTTAATTGCTTCATCAATTTCCTCAGGAGACGCAGTAGCATTTGCTGTTTTAAATATTTTTTTAAGTTCTTCTAAATTATTTAAAGGAATTCTTACATCCAACTTAGCGTCTGCAGGTTTATTTATATCATAATCTAATCCTTTTGTAGCATTACTAGCTTTTGGGTATGTAAAAGCAAAAAAGACTGCCTTATTTATACCTTGATTCAATAAATCGTCTCCATTAAATACAACATTAGATATATTGCCTATATTTACCTTACCATCTCTAAAGTCTAAAGATTGAGAAAATGTGGTGCCCATACCATTGTCTAAAGCGGATGTAACAGCTGATACGTCACTAGCGTATTTATTTTTTTCAGCCAAAGCCTCTTTACTTAATACGTTTTTTGAAATCTCTAAAGCATTTTTACCAACAACTTTACTAGTATTAATTCTAAAATCATTTCTAATAGACAGAGCGTCAGGAGTAGCTCCCAATTTTTGCAAATCCCCAGCTCCTTTTTGTGTATTTTCTTGTTCTTTATACTCAAATTCGCTTATTAACATTTGATCCTTTATAGATTGCTCTTTATCTGCTTTCATTTTTGCTTCTTTTTCTTTTCTAGCAGCATCAAAACTTTGTTTAAAACTTTCAGCAAAACCACTAGTAGCCTGAGCCCAAGCCATTGCTGAATCATCTTTTATTATAGTTGGATTATCGTATGCACTCATATATTATATTTTTTTAAAATCAACATCTATTAATGAATAATCAACAGCATCATAACCACTACCGTCTTTAACAATTACATTTGATGGCACTTCATCAGACATTACTCCTTGGAAAATACCCTCTCCATAGTTTTTATATTTATATTCAAAAGAGTAAATATTTAATCCTTTTGGAGAAACTCCTATTTTTTTAATATTTTTCTTTAATCTTCTATCACTACCAAAAGTATAACCAACTCCAGCCCCTGGAGCTGCAGGCAATCCCCCTCCAATACTACTAAACCCACCGGCAGGAGCACCGCCTCCTGTTGCACCTCCGCCACCAACACTACCAGCTAATCCTCCTAAAGCAGACCCAACACCCGAAATTGCTCCTCCTATCGCGGCTGCCTGTGCCGCCTGTGCTGCTGCTTGATTTTGTTGAGCTTGCGCTAATTGCCCAGCTGATTGCCCTAAATCTGCATTAGTTCTATCTTCCTGTGCCGCAAACATAAATTGTTTTCCTGCAGCATCAGCAGCTTGAATTCTTTGTGCTTCACTCATTCGTAATGATTGTAATCTTTGTTGTTCAGCCATCTTCATTTGATTACGTTCCATTTCTCCTTGAGCACGTAATTTTTCATTTGCTGCTTCTTGTTGTTCAATACTTGCAGAAATATCCTTTTTACTTTGCAATGCCGCTTGCGCTAATGCGGTTGCTCCACCCGCGCTTGATCCTGTTGCTCTTAAAGTATCCAATGTATTCGCTAAAGCCATATCTGCCTGCTCAAATTGCATTTCCGCTGCTTGAGTAGCTACCCCTAAGTTCGCATAAGGATTACTTATCATTCCTGATAAATCTTTTGCTAACCCACTAACATCTGTAGTCGTTGCGTACGGATTAGTTATAGGTTGTCTTGCTGCTTTAATCGCATCCATTTCTGCTTTTGCACGTCTTGCATCATTGCGCGCTCCCTTTGCCGCTTGGCTTGCTTGGTGAGAGCCTACAGCTCCGCCTATTAAACTTGTGCCAACGCCTATTGCTGCCGCTGTAATTGCTGCCATATCATATTATTTTTTTTGAAATCTCATAAGATGGATTAGGGTCTATGGTGTATCCTAATTCAACATGAGCATCGATTAAACTTTTATTTCTAGTAAAACTAAATATTATATTATAACCATTTAATTTAGCTATTTCTTCACAACTATCTATTAATAGCAATAATGCTGTTCTTCTATCTTTATCTTTATATTCTGGATTAGATATTATCCAATCTAATAAAGCTCCTTTAGAATTAGTTAAATATAAGAAACCAGCAATTATTGGTAAATTATTTTTGCAAACCATTAACCCCCCTAATCCATTAGCGGGTAACAAATCTCTATTCATTTCCGGCCATCTCCACCATTTCCACCAAGATTGCAATATTTCCCAATCTGATTCTTGTAATGCTCTTGTTGTTAATCCCATTTTATTTAATTTAATTACTTAATGATTCTGCAAATGTTGATGATACCGCAAATAAATTAGCAGGTTTTGTATATACTACAAATGGTTGAGTTGTATCCGGGAAAGTAAATGTTCCTATTGCATAAAAACCAGCAATACCAGACATAGACTGGCCGTATACAACGGTTGCTTCTGATGGTGGTGTAATATTTATAATTGTACCAAAATATTTATTTTCTTTCGGTTTAAAATTATTTAAAAATAATTGATTTTCTAATGTTGCTAAATTTGCTATAGACAATGCCGAAGTTACCGGTACTCCATTATTTGAATCTGTATTAATCTCAGTTAATGACCACCCTGGTGATCCTTCATAATTTATTGTTTGGAATGTTTTAGAATATGACGGATTCGGATTCATTACAAAAGTAACACTTGATACATATTGTGATCCGTAAAAGTTGCAATAAGGAACGTTGGTAGAATAATGTTTCCATAAATTACCATTTTGTGCCGTGTAATAATTACCTAATAAACTAAATCCAGCATCTGGTTTAAATGAAAAAGTACTAGTCCATCCAAGGGAATCTTCATCAAATGCTAATGTTTGGTAATATTCTTCAATTATTTCCTCATCAATACCTATAGGCCTTCTAGCGCCAGCAAAAAGAGTTTCTTGTAAAGACAATACATATTGCTTATTATGCATGTCCCACGAGCCTATTACGACTCCGTTTGAATTGATTGCCCCTAAGTTATCTCTAAAATAATCTAACATACCATAACCAGATATTTCTGTAATACCATCTTGTGATAATCGTAATACCGCATTTTTAGGCCTGTCTACAAAATATTTTCTATAACCATAAACAGCAAAACTTTCAGGATTAGTGCCTATACCATAATTACCCGCATAACCTTGTATTTGCCCTATAACTATATTAGATGATGTTGTTAAAGGTTCGCCTTCCGCAGAATACACCGCGTTCTTATCTATTAAAGCCCTTGACACTTTTAGTTCTTGGAATATTATTAAATTTGTATCTTCCGCATATAATTTTTGTATTGATCCTTGTGCTGGATCCATTGACCTAGTTATATCTTCTGCTACAGAAAATTGGTTAGTATTATTTATACCTGTTCTAGAATTAAATATTCCAGAATAAATTAAAGAACTAACTCTACTTTGTCTATTTGGAGTGTCTTCTACAATATAAGCTCTAACACCTAAGTCTGTAGATACATTATTGTAACCGCCTCTAATTCTTGATTCTTCAATATACCAGTCTTGATAGCTGTCCGTAGGATCTGCAATATATTGAGTAGCGCCGGGAACATGGTTAAAATCCGTTATAACTCCAAACGATAATGGGACAGCCGGAGTGGTTGTTTCGTCAAAACTTGCAGATGTTATTGGGTTATCTAAATATATTCTAAACACGCTTCCTCCCATGTCTTTCCATCCTAATATTATAAACGTATAAGTAATCCCCGCTAATGTATAAGATAACTTTTGTCCGGCTCCTATAAAAGTGGGTATAACATTAGTTGTAAAAAAACTATTTCCGGTTGTAAAATTATAGTCAGCCAACGCTGCAGGTGCAGTTGCTGGCGATACTGGCTGTATTGATTTTATTTTTTTTAACCAATACGAATTAAAATATTTAACTTCTAATGTTGCTGCCATAATTAATAATCACTTATTTTTTTAAATTACTACGGTAATGGACAAGTTACAGAACCTGTATAGGTAATTAATCCTCCATCCGTGCTTGATCCCATTGCTGATAAACTTAAATCTCTAGCAACTGGATAAGTACCCCCGTTTCCAAAGCTTTTGGCGTATTGCCCCGGTTGTAATATACCTCCAATTATATTAACGCCATTACCATGCAAACCATTCCATCTAATCGGATAAGTTGAGGTATTAAGTATTGTCCATTCTTTACAAACAGCATCCTCTGGAGGTTTAATATATTCTAAAGTACAGTTTTCACTTTCTGATACACAAGGATCCGCTGTTGGACTAGTTATAAAATCACCTTCTATTTCAAAATCAACTTCAAACCCTAATGGTCTTAAATTTGTACAAACTGTCCCTTTAAAAAATAACAAATAAGCCGGATATACATCAACATCTTCTAGTCCCCAAAATATATCACCAAAAAAATACCCGTTTCCATTATAAACGCCTAAAGGGAAAAAATCAACTGCTAATGGATCAAGAGCTTTTCCTTGAGTATAATCTTGTCCAAGTTCAAATACTAAAGCAGTAGTTATCTGCTGGAATTGGTATAGGTTAACAGTGCTACTAGTTATCACTTCTCCCTCTCTAAGAAATTTCCATAAATTTATATAACCTGCTGCATTTACAGTATATACAAAAGGCTCAGGAGCGATGCTTTCCATTACTGTAGCTTCGCTTACCCAATTTGAGCATCCAGTTAAAAATGGTGAAGAAATAATAACACCTCTAGTTGTTGATAAAGAGCCAGGAATAGGGAATGCAACTCCTGTAGAAAATGTAGAATCCTGCAATTTCATTGTAAGATAATAATCACCAGAAGGTATTTCATTTGTGCCAATAATTATATTTCCTTGTAAATTATCTATGGTAAAATAGGGAGACCCACTATTAATTGGCAGTGTCCAATAAAGATCTGCTCTTGGAGAAGGAGAAGTAGAAATTTGACTACCATTTCCATTTATACCTCTACCATCAATAAACAAACCTGGTAATGGATCATTCGTTAAATAATAAATTATGTCGTCAGTAGCTGGATTTGATATTATAGGAGTAACATTTGTTATTTTTAATGGGCTTGTACTCAATATAGGATTATATGTAGTTCCGCCAACTGTATGGGTAATATCAAATGTAAATATAAATGTACCGACACCTGGCAATGTTGGTGATGCTCCATCTACATTAGTACCATAATAATACTCACTTTGTGTTATTTTTATTTTGTATTTAAGATAAGTTGGGCTAAGTGGAACTGTGTCTCTTATTAATGCAAATTTACTAGAAACAGTAGTTCCTGTTATATCCACAACAGACATTACAACACTATCTATACTAGTTACCTCCACTCCAAAAGAATTCTTAAAATAAAACCATTCTGTTATAAATGGAGATGTTGGAGTGCCTTCGTTAGGATCCGATCCATTAAAATCTTGGTTTTCTCTATATATAAAATCTAAATCCGAAAAACTTACAATAATATCAGATCCAGTTAATACATCTATATTTAAATCAGAAATATACCCGGTAGTTGATGTTTCCCAAAATAAATCTATTAAAGAAGTATCAGGTTCAGTTTCAAATATTCCTAAATAAGGAGTCATACTTCCTGCGACAACCCCAACTCTACTGGACGTTGATACCCTGTTGATCAATGGATCCGTGTCAAGTTGATAAAGGTTAGTAGAAGCAGAACCTGTTCCCCCTACTAAAAAATTTAAATCATCTGATGGAGCGATAGTATTAACAACATTAGATATAGTACCAGGAAAATATTGTCTATTTAATGTACCTGCCATATTTTCAACTCTTGGCCATAATTGCGCGCTACTTCTATATTGTCTTTGGTTAGGGCCCACTTCAGATAAATCTCTAGGCACTTTATTTATATTATCATTTATAGAAACAAAATGGCAAGTAGTGTTCTCTTCTCCAGCAGGAAATGTGCTTGAGGGCTGAGTTGGATAGCCGGCTAGCATTCCGGGAACATAGACATTATAATAGTCTTGTTCTTGCTGTTTTACAACTACTTTATATGAATACCATCCTAATTCATTTATTGCATATGAAAATTTTATATCAGGAAATGTTAACGGCCCACTAAGTGGATTAAAATTATATATATCACTTATAGGACCATCTGCGGTTAATGAACCTATACTGGTAATAGAACTATATGAGGCAGTTAGTACTTTTACATAGTCTTTATATTTGCCTTTTAAATATTTACTAGCGAAAGGTCTATTTGCTTGAGCACCACTACTTGTTTGCAATGTGTATGTATATGTATAAGGCCCCGCATTATTAACGGTTCCAGCTGTTATTTCAAAGCCAGCTTGACTATTAGGAATTATTCCTGAAACTGTAGCATATAAACCTGGAGTTCCTATTCCTTCATTTCTAATTGAATTTATAGTTTCGTTAAATACAACTACTAATTCATCACCAAACCAACCTCTAACGTCGGTTGACCAATCTGAACTTTTATATGGTATAAATACGGATGATCCCCCATATACAGTATTTGCATTTTCTATGTATGGAGCCGCCGATGAAAGTATCACAGATGATTGTCTTCCAAATTTATCGCTTAAAACAATACCTACTTGATATGTTCTATTCTGTTTTAAATTATGATTAGGGTATTCTATCCAACTTGTAAAAGGAGTATAGTCGGTGCCTTTTTCCACTAAGGTTACATTATAATTTAAAGTGGCAGGTGGTGTATTCTGATTAATAAAATTACCATATATGATTCTATTGCCTGTGCTCTCTTGCCCTAATGCTCTTACTGGTATTTTATCGTATACTCTAAGAGTCTAGCTTTCTACTAATGTTTTCTTTGGCTTTTGTGATTGATACTTATATATATATATATTTGTATTAGGAGACACTTGCTGCAATTTTGATACTAATATTGTATCCACTACCTTAATTGCTAATGAATCTGATTCTTTATATAGTATATCAATGCTTTTTATTTTATACGATGTAGCTATATTAGCTCCCGTATCCGGCAGTTCTATTATTAATTTAACCTCATTAACAGAGTTTTCCATCCATTCTAATACAGTCGATCTATATGCCGCATCCTCATCTCCATTTATAAAATATCCTTTTTGATTTGGGATAAAAGTTGGCTGCGTGAATGGAGCTATTAATGAATATTCGTTATCGTCAAATTTAAATCTATAACTAAATCTTACAAATTTATCCTCTAAAAAATTATCATTACCGTTGATGTTTGATACGGTATCAGCGGTTCCCATTGTACATTTGTAAAATCGCGCATCCTCAAGGGTAGACCATACTCCTGTTATATATACAGAAGAGGTAATTCCATTATCAAAAATTTTAGTAATTACTACATTATCTGATTGTCCTATGCCATCTGGTTGACTAATTATTTGATCTCCAATCGTTATATTATAAGCCGTAATATCGGAAGTGTTGACAGTAATAACTGTAAAACCTCCAGGTCCTGTTATGGATTTGGTAGCATCTAACTCAACATTTACTAATGGTGATATTGAATATAAAGAAGGAGCTTTAAAAGGGGCATATTTAGCTACTGCTATTTGCTCTGCATTTGTATAATAAGGATTACCTGATTCTACTGAATTTGATATAGCGGTATCAACGTTTATTTTCCTTGGCTGGTTTCTGTTATCTGTCCAAAATAATAAATTTTCTACTAGATTAACTCCAGTGATTAAATTGGTCGTTGAAAAGTTTAAGAATGTTCCTGAAACTAAAGTTAAATATGGATTTCCATTACTAGTTGGATCATAAACAGTAATCTTCATTTCTTTGCCACCTCCTGGTGGATTTATCAATGATGGAGCCGTATCAACATAATCTGTTAAAAATTGAAATATTCTATTACGCTCATTGTCAACTACATATCCTATGCAGACCAAATCCGCGTTAGATTCAAATGGAACACTACCGCTAGATGTTGGCTTTAATAAAAGTTCATTACCTAATATATTTTGTAATGATCCTACGTTTTTATCTTCAGATTTACCTACAGATATATTTAAAGCGTCTCGATATTCGCCTTCTCCTAAAAGACGATTATCAAGATCCTTATTCATTTTTCCCCTTAAAAAAGTATTTTTTGATTCTGCCATTTATTAATGTTTAATCCATTTAGATTTGCCTCTAAATACTTGTGTTATTTCTTCTAATTTAATATTTGAAAGTCTTATTTTAGCGTTTCTTAGTTTTGCCGATTTATCTTGTTGTAATCTTCTAACCAAGTATTCGGGAGAAGTAACTCTATGAGAAATAATAGCATGTAGTATATATGCGTATAACGCGGCCTCCGCCATTTTTGGCACCCTTGAATCTAAATCATAAGCCAATCCATCTGATATATATTCTAATACAATTAACTTGCCAACTAAATTACTGCTAAAAGATATTTTGTTTTCTCTATCATTTATAGAAAAGTATCCATTTATATTAGCGTATTGAGGGTCCATGCCAAATAGCCTGCCATAGAATCTATCCATAACCCAATTGTCATCATTGTACCAATCGTTACCTATGTTGTCAACCTCGTTAATACTTTGAAGTATATTGTTTCTATTCCATCTCTCTTCTGTTAAGGAATCCCCCTCTATATTTGCGTCAAAGTTATCTTGTATTGGTATTCCTCTTTGATCTTGTATTGGATTTTCGTATGGATTTGTAGTTAAAGCATTTACTGGATATATAGGGTGCTTAACTCCATGATGATCAATCCATGACATTTTTACATAGTTAACGTAATCTTGCGGTATTACTACACTTAAGCTATTTGGAATATTTAATTCTTGAGATTTTACACTTTTTAATGTATCATAACTGAACTCTTGTAATCCACGTTTTGCATGAAATATAACATCAGTTCTTTTTGCGGCACCAATTAACTTACCTGTGCCAACATAAGCGACCATAAAGTTGTTTATAATATCATTTAATGATATGTATTGGTAACTGCCATAATTCTCCTCTACAGTGTTTCCAAACGCGTCTTTGTTGCCATAATTACCACCGTCTAATATTTTTAATTGAACAACTATATAAGTTCCATCTGCTGGAGCAACCAAAAATATAACTGTGTTATTAATAACGTTATAGGAAGATGTATATTCATTAAAAGTCCCGGGCAATCCGGTAGGACTAACGTATAATTTAAAATTATTTAAAGCATAATTTATATCGTTAGGATCCCAACTGCCAAAAACTAAACTAGTATTAAAAGTAGTAGTGTATTCAGTAGCGCTGTCTACAGTTATAAATCCTTGTGCTCCTTCGTAGTATTGTCTATTTGTTTCGGTAATTAAACCATTATTAGGTGTTGGCATTTTTTATTAACTTTTTGAATTAATATTTTCCATTTGCACTTGTTGTGCTGCGGCCTGTACTATTTGTGGGTCTTTAATAACTATACCTGAATAAAGTAATATTCTAGTTATTATGTTTACTTGTTCTGTTGGATGTAATTCAAAATCCTGCGAACCTGTTGAAGTATATGTATATTGATATCCTGGAGGAGTAGTTGTAAAATTCCATACAGGATCTAATGGTTTCCTTATATATGTGCAAGATATATTATTTATAATAGTATTTGGAGATACTGTTATTTGTAAATTTTTAAATGTATAAACCGGCCAATAAGTAGATGGTTTTGTTATTGGTGAAAGATTAAGTTCTAATAACTCATTTGGTTGAACATATTGGACTTCTTTTTCGTCATTATATATAACGGTTCCTAATTTATAAAATTCATAAGGAGACGTTAAAGTGGGCAAATTAAATTTACCACTTGTATAAGTACAATTTCCAATCTCTTGAAATATTGCAATTTTTTCTTCCAAATTTTTTATACGGTCACTATATTCACTATCATTACCAGGCGCTCTGAGTTGCTGGTTAAGGTCGTCAAAATATTCATTAAATATTTCAAGCTGTACTTGAGTCGCTGTTTTATTGAATTCATCTGGAGTTAAATATCCTCTTTGTTCTTTATTAATAATTAATAAAACGGTTCTATAAACCGTATTTACATTTACCGCCATACTATATATTTATTATAATATTAAGGCGGTAACCAAAGCCACCGCCTATATATTAATATTACGTATTATTTTAATTTTTTCTCTATAGACTTAAAGATTTCTATACCTTCATCTGTTTTAAAGAATGCTGCCATAGCTGAGTATGGGTTTTCATCAAAAGGCACTGTCATTAACTTTCTATTATTTTCACCCCAATGGAATGTTCTATTGTCCGGTGATAACTTTACAATACTTGCCTCAACAGCTCTAATAGCTATATTTCTAAGTTGTACATTATCATCATTTGCTAGTTCTATAAACAAAGAAGGATTATTTCTTGCTAGTAATAATAAATCTCTTTTTATTTCTTTAGAACTCATCTTGTTAACTCTTGACCCAACTTCAACTCTAACAATAGATTCTGCTTGATCAATATCCATCTCTAAAGCAGCATTTAATGCCATTACTTCTAATTCAATATCTTCTAATTCATCCTCAGCTTCTAACGTTGGATCAAACTCCATATATTTAGTATTTAACCCGGGGTGGTAAATTGATAACAATTTTTGTAGGTTTTGCTTTTCTTTTGGGACATTTAATATCCCATTGTCAAATATAATATGACCTAAAGTTGCTGCTCCTTTTTGTTGCGACACTAATGGAGAATTTTGATTAGTCGCATATCTTAATTCCTCTTGTTCTCCTGTTTCTTTATTAAACCATAATAAAGGATACCTTAATGAGTGTCTACTTTGTAAAGTATAAGTTAAAGGAGAATAATCATCAGCTATAACATAAGTTCTGTCCTTTATTACCCAAGTATCTTTTAATGGTTTTTGTTTTGTTTCTTTAGTTACAATTGTTTCTTCTATAGTAATTGTATCTACATCAAATTCATTTGATCCTAATTCTTTTTTTGTTGTTTGTTTTGTTGCCATAATATAATATAATTTAATAAATTTTTAAAAGGTAATAATTACCCTCGTCAATTCAACGAGGGCAATATTACCATATTTTTACACTGATGCAGTGAATAACACAAAGTTATTAGCTCCTTGAGTAACTAAACATCTTTCAGATAAGAAGTGTACTTGCATTGCATCAAGATCAGAAGTATAAGCTCCTCCAACAGATCCAGTAATCCAAGATTTCATTCTTCTATCATCAGCTTGATTAGCTCTATAACGAACGTGTAAGAATGGTCTACGGATATTAGTACCTAATTGTTGATCGTATACAGTAGATGTACCAGCAGGCACAAGTAATCCATCAATAGATGCAGTATTCATACCTCCACGAGTAGATGCATCATTTAAGTATTTCCAGTCAGTTTTGTAGAAATCATAAGATCCACGACGGAAACCAGAGAATCCTAAGTTCAATGCCATTTGCTCAGAGTTTTCAAATAAACCATAAGCAACACCACCTGCTGCACCAGCAGATAAAGAAGCAAGCATATCGTCAAAGTCAAGAGATGTTGCGCGATTTAAGAATAACATGTTCTCCTCAATAGCTCCTTGAGTATCCAATCCTTTTAAAATTGAATCAAAATCATTAAGACCCGAAGCTGCTGTAAAATTATTTACAATATTACCTCTTTCTCTAACAGCAGAGAAAAGACCTTGAGTACCTTTGTAAGTTACCCCAGTAGCAGGAGTTAAAGTTGATACACCTGAACTAGCAGCTGACAACTCTCCTTCAATTACACTCATTTCTAAGTAATCTTCAAAACGCAATCTTGTTTCAGACTCTGCTTTCAAATACCATAGGTATCCAGACGCTCCATCTTCAGTAGCAACTTCTACCCATCCAATTTGCGCAGTATCAGAACCATTGATTTCATATTTTTCTCTAACAATAATTGGTGAATTACTATATTGAGTAAATGAAGGAGTAACTGAGTTTAAATTAGAATCAGAAGATCCTTTTATAAATTCAGAACCATAAACAAATATTTTAAGATTTGTTGCACTTGCAAAACTTACAGCACCAGAAGTTAAACTAGCTTGCGTATAAGGATAAACGGTAAGCACTCCGTAACCCCCGGAAGTAGTTGAAGCATTAACAAGAACTTTAAGTTCAGCTCCTGTAGTAGGATTCATAACTACTAAAGTTTGCCCTGGTGAAACAACGTTTTGAACAAAGTTAATACCAGTACCACCAACAACGAATCGCAAAGTAGTTGCATTTGTACACTCTACGCTGTTGTATGCAATGTGCAATCTGTTTTGTTCAGACCAAACAACTTGGTCAGAAGACATTGGCATCTCAGCACCTACCATACGTAAGAAACCTGATAATGTTCTATTACCATAACGCTCAATTTCTTGCTCATAGATTTCTGGTAAATATTGTTGTGCAAAATCGTTTTGACCATTTGTAAAATTTAAATAGTTTGTTTCTAACGCTTGCTGTTTTTGTGACGGTTTAATAGAACCAAAATTAGTTCCGGTAACCGAATTAATCATGTTTGACATAATCGTTTAATTTTTAATTGTTAAAATTTTTTTGTTTGGATCCTTAATTTTGTGGAATCCTGGCCGCTTATAGATTTGACTCTAAATCCATTAATGAATGGTTCACTAGCAGTTCTAGGGGCATCCATACTTGGGTTTTTGGAATTACTAACAACTTGTTTAACAGCATCAGCTTTTCCTTGTTCATAAAAATGAGCAGCTATTTTGTCAGCATTCATTGCTGAGTACAAAGCCTTATGGTAACCCGATACGTCTGTTACATTACCTTCTTTATCCAGAAACTTTCCGATGAAGGTTTGTATGTTTGATTGGGTTTCTGCAACTTGATTTGGATTCTGAACATTATATCTAAATCTTTTTTCACCTAAGTTATATTCAAAACCTTTGAATTCATTGTTGAAAAGACTAGATGTTTGTTTTTTAAACGCATCTTGTTGTTGAGCCACTTTGTTTTGCTCGTTATTATATCTGTTAAAAAAATCAACAGCTTTCTGTTGTTCTGCATTAACCCCTGGCCTTGCCTTGATTTCTGCATAATATTTTTTCTTTGCTTCCTCTAAAAAGTTTTTTGCTTTAGAAATTTCATCTTTAAAAGCTAACTTCTTTAGTTTAATTTCTCTTTCATCGTCGATGTCTTCATCAAAAAAGAACTTGTCCTCTAATAAGAATTCTACCTCTTCTGCATCTAAATGAGGCTTTGTATTTTTATAATATTCTTTTAATAAAGCAACATTATTAATATTTGAATAATCCGCATTTAGCCTAACATAATCTTCAATAGTTCCTCCAGTCTCTTGCATAAAAGAAACTAATTTCTCTATATTGTCGGGTAATTCTACATTATTTTTTGTTTGTTCTTTAGTATGAAATTGCAGTTCCTCTTTAATGTCCGCAACCTCTTGTTTTATTTCTTGTTCGAAGATTTCTTCAATAACATTTTCAATGGCCCCTTGGTTTCCTTCGACCACTTCTTGCAATCCCAATTCGGGCTGTTTATTGCGTAACATGCTTTCCTCTGTGCTTTGCTCTTGAATGGCATCTGTTTCTTCTTTAGGGATTACTACTTTTATTGGTTCTTCTTGTTTCTGCGTCAAATCAACCTTAATAGGCTCATCCGTTTTGTTTAGTTT